>OLXZ01000023.1_pt1 | contig 105290 bp, 113 predicted proteins | sample 1673901 | NCBI WGS metagenome assembly OLXZ01 (sample SAMEA103958131, study PRJEB25191) | human gut metagenome | reverse complement strand
TTTCCATGTCTTGGCTTATCTTCTGGGCGGTGATTTTGGCGTAAATTTGGGTGGTCTTTATGTTGGTATGCCCTAAAAGACGGCTCACCGTTTCGATGGGTACGCCGTGCGACAAAAGTACGGTCGTGGCGTTCGTGTGACGTGCAACGTGATAGGTCAAGCGCACCTTGAAACCGCACTGTCTGCCTATCTCTTTGAGTATCTTGTTGCAACTGCCATTGCTCGGAACGGGGAAAACATGACCGTCCCTTGCCAGCCCCTTGTATTTCTCTATGATACGTTTGGGAACGTCCAAAAGACGGATGTTCGATTCGGTGTTGGTTTTCTTTCTTCGGGTGATTATCCACAGATTGCCGTCGAAGAATGTTTGCAGGTGGTCGGCGGTGAGGTTCTTCACGTCCGAATACGCCAAACCCGTGAACACCGAAAAGACAAACAAGTCCCGTACAAGTTCATGGGTGGCGTTCTTCATGGGTGCGTCCATGAGCGTCTGTATCTCCGTTTGGGTGAGATAGCCCCTGTCCACGTTTTCGGGAGAGTTGATATATCCGGCAAAGGGATTGAACGGCAAACGCCCGTCGTTCCTCGCAATGGAAACGATGTGTTTCAACACAATCATGTAGCCCCACACGGTATTGGTACGGCATTTTTTCTCCGTGCGCAAAAAATACTCGAAATCGTTGATGAACGTGAGGTTGAGTTCCTTTAACGGAATATCCTCACGTTTGTAGGTATGGGGCAAAAACTCCCGAATATGGTTGCAGACTGTCTGATAACGGGTGAACGTACCCTGTGCCCTGCTGTGCCCGACTTTCTTCTCAAACTCGGCGTTGTGCTGCTCGAACAGCTTCAGCAAGGTTTCCTGCTTGATGCCGATACCGAGATAGGCATCTTTTAGTTTGGAGGCGGTAACATAACCGTCCGTCTGCATCAGTTCTTGATAACGGCGGTTTACCTCCACTCGGATTTTATCTACCGCAAGGTTGATTCTCTGTGCTTCGACGCTCTTGCCCGAAGCACGGTTGTTCTTCACGTCCCACAGCCGTGGGGGAACGTCCATCTTGCAACTGAACTGTTTAATCTCGCCGTCCACCGTGATACGGCACATCAGAGGCAGGTTGCCGTTCGGCTTCTCGCTGCCTTTCTTCACGTAAAATAATACCTTGAATGTACTACGCATAACTCACTCCTTTTTTTGGTTACAAAATTAGTTCTTAGTGAGTTACTGACAGCTATGTAAATCAACGCAAAACGCAGAAAAAGAACCTTATAGCAAGAAATCTGCACCCGTTACGGGAGTAACGAGGTGGTAACTGAACTTCTGCACTGTTTGGCTTCGAGGTGGTATTTCGTTGGCTCTGCCCCATAGAAAAACAAAGCGTAACGAACGCTCTATCATCTAATTCGCTACGCTTTGCCCAAATTTTCTTTTTCGCTATGTGTTTATTTTACAAAAATATCCTGATTTTTCGGAAAACACGATATACATATTACGGATAATCATACCCCGATTATTTGTATACCGACAAAATGCCCCACTTTTGTATCACTTTTTTCTGTTTGTTTTGTTTTTTATCGCGTACATTTGTAAAAACTTTAAATGACACATCATGAAAAAAACGTATGCAATGCTATTTTCCTTCCTTTTGGTCTGCACCATGGGATTTTCGCAGACCCGGAAGGCTGTTTCTATCTTAGGAGATTCGTACTCTACTTTCGAGAATTACCTTCAGCCTGATACCAATGCCGTGTGGTACTTTCAGCAGCCGCGGAAAAACAACGATGTCCGTTCTGTAGACCAGACCTGGTGGTATAAGTTTATTAAGGAAAGCGGATACCGTCTGTGCGTAAACAATTCTTTCTCGGGTGCAACTATCTGCCACACCGGTTATCGGAAAGAGGATTATTCCGACCGCTCGTTTGTGACACGAATGAACAACCTGGGGTGTCCGGACCTCATTTTCATTTTTGGAGCAACGAACGACAGCTGGGCCGGGGCTCCCATCGGTGAATACCAGTATGAAAACTGGACGAAAAAAGATTTATACAGTTTCCGTCCGGCCATGGCTTATATGCTGGAACACATGCAGTACCGTTATCCCAACGTGGAGATTTATTTTCTGTTGAACTGCGATCTGAAACCGGAAATCAATGAGTCTGTAAAGACCATCTGCGCACACTATCACGTGCCTTGCATCGAACTGAAAGGAATCGACAAGCAGGGAGGGCATCCTTCCATAAAAGGTATGCAGCAAATCAACGAACAGATAAAAGCTTATTTTGCCAGTCGGCAATAAGGAAAAAGAAAACGGCTTGACGAATACGTCAGGCCGTTTCTTTTAATAATTCCAGAATCAGTTGCTCCAGTCTGTCTCTCACTTCATCCATCGGGACTTCTTGCCGTAACTCAGCCTGTAGTGAAGTGACTCCCTTGTCTATAAACCCACAGGGATGAATGTAACTGAAATACCTTAAATCTGTATTGACATTCAGGGCAAGACCGTGCATCGTAACGAAATGGCTGCTTCTTACCCCCATGGCACAGATTTTACGTTCTTCGGGCGTACCCGTAGCCAGCCAGACGCCAGTAGCCCCGTGCACTCTGTCGGCTTCTATGCCGTAGGTCCGGCACACACGGATTACCGCTTCCTCTAACAGGTGCAGGTATTCCTTCAAACCCAAGTGAAAATCTTCCAGGTTCAGAATCGGATAACACACCCATTGTCCCGGTCCGTGATAGGTAATGTCTCCTCCCCTGTCTACCTGAAACAGTTCGGCATGAATGGTCTGTAACTGTGTGGGGGTCAACAGCATATTGGCCGCCTTTCCGTGCTTGCCCAGGGTGTAGACATGCGGGTGCTGGCAGAAAATAATCCGGTTGGTATAAGGCTTCCCGTTCAGCTTGGCATCAATGAGTTCATCGAAGAGAGCAGTTTGTCGTTCCCAAGCCTCAGAATAAGAGATGAGTCCCCAGTTTTCTATTGTAATCATGGCATTCAATTTTTAAAAGGTTACATTTTGCAAAGAAAAAATTTTTTGGTGTGAATGGCAAAGATTTACAAAAAGAATTCCTTTTTACATCGCAATTCGGGAAGTTATGCTATATTTGTAGACAGAGAAATCATTTTTTTGAGAAAAACGTCTGAACATGATGAAAAAAATACAAAGAGGATTATTCCCCTCTGTCGTGTGTGGCTTGTTTTCCACCATGATGCTACCGGGGTGTATCGGAAACGGGACAGCCGGAGGAAACGAAGTTTCAGTGGATTCCATTCCTATGGATACGACTGTGTATCTGGATGAAGCCAATACGGAATCACCTAAATGCCAGATCAAAATCAATTTTAAATATTTAAAGTCGGCCGATAAGAACGATTCACTGACACAGGTAATCAATCAGGTGCTGGAAGATGCTTTTTCAAGTGCACATGCCGGAGCAGCTTCTCCACAGGCCTTTGTCTCGTCTATCAAAGAAAGCCTGGCAGGTGATTACCTGAAGGATGTGCAGGGAAGTTATCAGACCGACTTGAAGAACGGAATGAAGCCCGATGAAATTCCTAACTGGTATAACTACGAATATGAGATAAATTCGGAGCTGCAAGAAGGAAAAGACAGTATATGGAATTATGCCGTCACTACTTTCCAATATACCGGAGGCGCACACCCCAATACGTGGGCACAGTGGGTTAACATCGATGCGGCCAATGGGAAAAAGCTGGACAAGAGCGAAGTGTTTGCCAAAGGAACTGAAGAGGATATTTGTCGGCTGATTCTGGATAAGTTGCTGGCAGAAGCCAATAAAAAGCTGGAGACAGATACCTTGACCTGTGTAGAGGGTCTTCAGGCGGTAGGTATCTTGTTGGACACGGACTTGTATGTGCCCGATAACTTCCTGCTCGAAAAAGAGGGAGTGACATTCCTTTATAACACCTACGACATTGCACCTTATTACATGGGACGTTTCCAATTGACGGTTCCCTACGAAGAAATCAATACTTATTTAATCAAGAAATAATCGTACATGGACATTATTTTAAAATATTTTCCGAACCTGAGCGAGGTTCAGCAACAGCAGTTTGCAGCTTTGTATGACCTATATACCGACTGGAACAGCAAAATCAACGTGATTTCGCGAAAAGACATTACCAACCTGTATGAGCATCATGTGCTGCATTCACTGGGCATTGCTAAGGTCATGCAGTTCCGTCCGGAGACTACCGTGATGGATTTGGGTACCGGCGGTGGTTTCCCTGGAATTCCGCTGGCTATTCTCTTTCCGGAAACACATTTCCATCTGGTAGACAGTATCGGCAAGAAAGTGAAGGTGGCTACTGAAATAGCCAATGCCATCGGCTTGAAGAACGTCACTACCCGTCATTGCCGTGCGGAGGAAGAAAAGCAATTGTTCGACTTCGTGGTAAGCAGGGCCGTCATGCCGCTGACCGACTTGCTGAAAATCATCCGCAAGAATATCAAGAAGGAACAGCACAATGCCCTCCCCAACGGACTGATTTGCCTGAAGGGCGGTGAACTGGAACGGGAAGTCATGCCTGTAAAGCACCAGACACTTATGTATGATTTGAAGGATTATTTTGAAGAGGAATTTTTTGAGACCAAGAAAGTGGTTTATGTCACAATCAACGGATAATCGATATGAAAATAAAGACATTTGAATTCAATATGTTTCCGGTCAACTGCTATGTGGTGTGGGACGAGGAAACGCTGCAGGCAGCTGTAATTGATGCCGGATGTTATTATCAGGAAGAGCAGCAGACATTGAAGAAGTTCATTGCAGAAAATGGACTTACGGTGACGCATTTGCTGAATACGCATTTGCATCTGGATCATATCTTCGGCAATGCGTTTATGCTCAGAGAGTTTGGAGTCAGTGCCGAAGCCGGAAAGGAAGATGAATTTCTGTTGCCGAGAACGGCAGAGTATTGCCGCATGTTCGGCTTCCCTCTGAACGAGGAGCCTCCTGCACTGGGCGGCTACGTGCATGACGGCGACCTGATAAAAATAGGAAATATAGAACTGAAGGCGCTTGCCGTGCCCGGCCATTCTCCCGGAAGCATGGTGTTCTATAGTGAAGCACAGCACTGCATGTTCAGTGGTGATGTATTGTTCCGGGGCAGCATCGGGCGTGCAGACCTGGAAGGCGGAAACTTTGACCAGTTGAGGGAAAGTATCGTGGCACGTTTGCTGACACTCCCTGACGAGACAATGGTGTATCCGGGTCATGGAAACCCCACTACCATCGGCTATGAAAAGATGAACAATCCTTTCTTCCGCTGATACGTTATTCTTTTGCTTGAAAACCATAAATCTTACCTTAATAATCATGAAAACAACGACATTCGCAAACAGACACATCGGCATCGGGGAAGAGGAACTTCCGCTGATGCTGAAAAAAATTGGAGTAGGCAGTCTGGATGAACTGATAGAGAAAACCATTCCTGCCAATATCCTGTTAAAAGAACCTTTGAAACTGGGAGCTGCCATGACGGAACGTGAATTTGCTGAACACATCGGCAAACTGGCAGCCCAGAACAAGCTATATAAGACGTATATCGGATGTGGGTGGTATGACACGGTGACTCCGGCAGTTGTTCAGCGTAACGTATTTGAAAATCCGGTTTGGTACACTTCCTATACGCCCTATCAGGCTGAAATTTCCCAGGGACGACTGGAAGCGTTGCTGAACTTTCAGACGGTAATCAGCGATCTGACTGCCCTTCCGCTGGCCAACTGTTCTCTGCTGGATGAAGCGACAGCTGCGGCGGAAGCAGCTACGATGATGTACGGACTGAGAAGCCGTGCACAACAGAAAGCGCAGGCCAACGTGCTGTTTGTAGATGAAGAAATATTTCCTCAGACGCTGGCAGTTATTCGTACCCGGGCCATTCCGCAGGGAATGGTAGTAAAGGTAGGCAGTTACAAGGACCTGACTTTTACGCCGGATATTTTCGGTTGCATCGTGCAGTATCCGAATAACAGCGGAAGTATAGAAGACTATCGGGAATTTGCCGAACAGGCACATGCTGCCGGATGCAAGGTGGCCGTAGCAGCCGATATCCTGTCGCTTGCCCTACTGGTTCCTCCCGGTGAATGGGGAGCCGACATCGCTTTCGGTAGCTCACAGCGTCTGGGCACACCGATGTTCTATGGAGGACCTTCTGCGGCTTATTTCGCTACACGTGATGAATACAAACGAAACATGCCGGGACGTATCATCGGCCTGTCAAAAGACAAATACGGTCATCTGTGTTACCGTATGGCCTTGCAGACTCGCGAGCAGCATATCAAGCGTGAAAAGGCTACTTCCAATATCTGTACGGCACAGGCGCTGCTGGCTACCATGGCCGGATTCTATGCCGTTTATCACGGACCTGACGGCATAAAGGAGATAGCCAATCATGTGCATGCCGTGGCTTTCTGGCTGGCAGAACAGCTTACGAAACTGGGATATAAATTGCAGAACGAAAATTTCTTTGATACACTGAGAATACAGTTGCCGGACAACGTAACCATTCAGGAAGTGCGCACCATTGCCTTGAGCAAGGAAATCAACCTGCGCTATTTTGATAACGGTGATGTGGGTATCAGTGTCGATGAAACTACTACGCAGGCAGATGCTACGCTGATTCTAAATCTGTTTGCCGTAGCGGCAGAAGAACCGATGCATGATGTCTGTGCCATACCGGAAAAAGCTCCTGTAGCCGCACAGTTCCAGCGTCTGAGCACATACCTCACTCACGAAGTTTTCCAGAAGTATCACACCGAAACGGAAATGATGCGTTACATCAAACGTCTGGAACGGAAGGATATCTCGTTGGCTCATTCCATGATTTCATTGGGCTCTTGTACCATGAAACTGAATGCGGCATCCGAAATGCTGCCTCTTAGCAATGCGGCCTGGATGAACCTTCACCCGTTGGTTCCGGAAGACCAAGCCGCGGGATACCAGGCTTTGATTCACAATCTGTCGGAACAGCTGAAGACGATTACAGGTTTTGCAGGCGTATCTCTCCAACCGAACTCCGGTGCAGCAGGTGAATATACGGGCTTGCGCGTGATTAGAAGTTACCAGGAAAGCATCGGACAGGGTAACCGCCGATTGGTATTGATTCCGGCTTCGGCACACGGCACCAATCCGGCTTCGGCTGTACAGGCAGGTTACGAGCCGCTGACGTGTGCTTGCGATGAGAATGGAAACGTGGATTTGGAAGATTTGCGTGCGAAGGCTGAAGCACATAAGGATGAGCTGGCAGCTTTGATGATTACTTATCCGTCTACTCATGGTATTTTTGAGGAAGAAATCAAGGAGATATGTGAGATTATCCATGCGTGCGGTGCACAGGTTTATATGGATGGAGCCAACATGAACGGACAGGTGGGACTGACCAATCCGGGTACTATCGGAGCAGACGTGTGTCACCTGAACTTGCATAAGACATTCGCGAGCCCCCACGGTGGTGGCGGTCCGGGTGTAGGTCCGATTTGTGTGGCCGAGCATCTGGTGCCTTTCCTTCCGGGACATGTCAGCACGGGCAATCCGCAGAATGAAGTCTCTGCTGCTCCTTATGGAAGTGCCGGTATCCTGCCGATTACTTACGGCTACATCTGCATGATGGGAGCAGAAGGTCTGAGAAGAGCGACTCAAACGGCTATTCTGAATGCCAACTACCTGGCCGCTTGCCTGAAAGATACGTATGGAGTGGTATACCGCGGAAAGAACGGTTTCGTAGGTCATGAAATGATTCTGGAATGCCGGAAGATACACGAAGAAAGCGGAATCTCGGAAAATGACATTTCCAAGCGTCTGATGGACTACGGTTACCATGCACCTACCCTCTCCTTCCCTGTACACGGTACGCTGATGATTGAACCGACGGAAAGTGAAAGTCTGGCAGAATTGGACAACTTTGTGGATGTCATGGTACATATCCGTGAAGAAATTGCAGAGATTGAGACTGGAAAGGCCGACAAAGAAGACAACGTATTGGTGAATGCTCCTCATCCGGAGTACGAGATTGTGGGAGATGCTTGGACTCATCCTTATGGACGTGCCAAGGCGGCTTATCCGATTCAGAGTGTAAGAGACAACAAATTCTGGATTAACGTAGCACGTATCGATAATACATTGGGCGACCGTAAACTGTTGCCTACACGTTACGGAAGCTTTGAATAAAGTCTTTAAAGTCACGTTGGCTTGATATAGAAAATAAAAAGAGCCACTGCATTCCTTCGTAAAAGAGGGATTCGCAGTGGCTCTTTTCATATAAGACTGGAAATGGCATTCCCTGTTTTTCCGCATAAGGAGGATACATGTTCAGGTGTTATCCTGACGAAATTTGAATCATTTGAGTAGTCTTAAAAGAAAAATGAAAGTTTTTGTTTGGTTTTAGTTTATTATTTCTATATTTGTGCATCAAACAACGAAAAATAATATGAAAAACGACCAAATGTACTTGCATCCTGAAGTGGAAAGCTTGTCGAGAACGGACATTGAGAAACTTCAGTTGAAACGGTTGAAAGCAACCATCGACCGTTGTATGCATTCTCCGTTCTACAAGGAACGCTTTCAGCAATGCGGTATCAAACCGGAAGATATACAGTCACTGGAGGATTTACAGAAAATCCCTTTCACTACCAAACAGGATTTGCGCGACCATTATCCGTTCGGGCTTTCTGCCGTGCCTTTGGAAGAGGTAGTCCGTCTTCATTCTTCCAGTGGTACCACAGGAACTCCTACCGTGATTCTGCACACACAGCACGATTTGGAAGAATGGGCCAATGCCGTAGCGCGCTGTCTGTATATGGTGGGACTGCGTAAGGGAGATATTTTTCAGAATTCTTCCGGCTACGGTATGTTTACCGGAGGACTGGGCTTCCAGTATGGTGCCGAACGTCTAGGTATGCTGACTGTTCCGGCTGCTGCCGGCAATACCAAGCGGCAGATTAAGTTTATCACCGACTTTGGTACCACCGCTCTTCATGCCATCCCAAGTTATGCCGGCCGTTTGTATGAAGTGATGGAAGAGATGCACATTGACCCGCGTCGCGATACCCATCTGAAGACCTTGATTATCGGGGCCGAACCACACTCTGACGAACAGCGTCGCCGTATTGAACAGATGCTGGGCGTGAAAGCCTACAACTCTTTCGGTATGTCGGAAATGTGTGGCCCGGGGGTTGCTTTTGAATGCATGGAACAGAACGGACTCCACATTTGGGAGGATTATTATATCGTAGAGATTGTGGATCCTGTCACACTGGAACCAGTACCCGAAGGCGAAGTGGGCGAACTGGTGCTCACCACTATCAACCGTGAAGCAATGCCGTTGCTGCGTTACCGTACGCGCGACTTGACCCGTATCCTTCCGGGCGATTGTCCTTGCGGACGCCATCACAAGCGTCTTGACCGAATGAAAGGCCGCAGTGACGACATGATGATTCTCAAGGGTGTCAATATCTTCCCGATTCAGATTGAGAACATCTTGCTGCAGTTCAAGGAACTGGGCAATGAGTACCTTATTACGCTGACCAACCTTGATGCGAACGATGAGATGACGGTGGAAGTAGAATTGAATGACTTTACCGATGACTACGGATTCCTTCAGAACCTGACCAAGGAAATTACCCGCCAGTTGAAAGACGAAATTCTGATTACCCCACGCGTGAAACTGGTACCTAAAGGAAGCCTGCCCGTACAGGAAGGAAAGGCCGTGCGCGTGAAAGATTTACGAAAAACATTGATTTAAAAATAAAAATAAAAGAGTATGACCATACACCAATTATCTGTTTTTGTAGAAAACAAGTCGGGCACACTGCTTCAGGTGCTTGAACTACTGAAAGAAGCGCATATCCAGTTGATTGCTTCTACCATATCCGATACCGTAGAGTACGGTATCTACCGTATTATCTGTTCTGAACCATTGCGTGCCTACGAGGTACTGAAGGATGCAGGCATTTCAGCCAACGTATCCGAAGTGTTTGCCATCAGTCTGGATAATGAGCCGGGACGGGCTGCCGATGCCATCCGCAGTTTCAGCGAAACAGGCATAGGTATCTCCTACCTCTATTCCTTCTTGCTGGGAGGAAAAGGTATATTGGTGTTCCGTACCGACAACACGGAGAAAACGCGTGAAGTGATACTGGAAAAGAAACTTCAGTACATTGAAGAAGAAAATCTGATGAAGATGGCCTAACGGAAAGTCAGGCGGCGGTTGCATATGAAATTAACGGCACCGTAGACAAAGAGTCCGAGGAACTGTGCCAGGTATTCATTGCAGTGAAGAAGCTCCACGAGCATAAGAAGAAAAAGGAACTGCGCACTATACGCCAGTGCAAAAGCACCAATAAAAAATAGCATCTGATGCCAGATGCTATTTTTTTTGTCATCTGTTTCAAGCGGAAAAATCCAGTATTTACACCAGATAAAGTTGTGTATCTGTGCTACGATGTATGCGCATATATTGGCTATAATATAACTCTCGCCCTCGATGTGCATCAACAGCCATACCACGAAAGCTGCAATCAGGGCATTGAGCGTTCCTACTATTGCAAAGCGTATAATCCGTACCGATTCCTTCATCCGGTTACTTTCTTGTCTTTTTCCTTGAAACGTTATTAATTATTTTCCTTGAGATCAATTTTCAGATTCAGTTCATCCAACTGTTTCTGGTCGAGGAAGCCAGGAGCATCCAGCATCACGTCACGTCCGGAGTTGTTCTTCGGGAAAGCGATGCAGTCGCGGATAGAATCCAGACCGGCAAACAAAGATACCCAACGGTCAAGTCCGTATGCCAGACCACCGTGAGGAGGTGCACCAAACTTGAAGGCATTCATCAGGAAGCCGAACTGTTCCTGTGCTTTCTCTGGAGTGAATCCCAGAATCTCGAACATCTTAGCCTGCAATGCAGAGTCGTGGATACGGATAGAACCACCACCAACTTCCACACCGTTGATGACCATGTCGTATGCATCGGCACGTACAGCTGCGGGATCGGTATCCAGCAAAGGAATATCCTCGTCTTTCGGGTGAGTGAACGGATGGTGCATAGCCATCAGACGGCCTTCTTCTTCGCTCCATTCGAACATCGGGAAGTCTACTACCCACAGGCAAGCAAACTTGTTCTTGTCGCGCAAGCCCAGCTGGTTACCCATTTCCAGACGCAGTTCGCAAAGCTGCTTGCGGGTCTTCATGGCATCGTCACCACTCAGAATCAGAATCAAGTCACCCGGTTTAGCACCGAATGCTTCTTTCATCTTTTGCAGCACATCTTGGCTGTAGAACTTGTCTACGCTTGACTTCACGGTACCGTCTGCTTCAATACGTGCATATACCATACCTTTAGCACCAATCTGCGGACGTTTTACGAACTCTGTCAACTGATCCAGCTGCTTGCGAGTGTAGTGAGCTGCACCTTCTGCACAGATACCACCGATATAAGCTGCATTGTCGAATACAGAGAAACCATAGCCTTTCAGCACATCCATCAGTTCGACGAACTTCATGCCGAAACGTAAATCCGGTTTGTCACTTCCGTAATACTTCATGGCATCTGCCCACGGCATACGCAGGAACGGTTCTGTAAGTTCCACTCCGCGAAGTTCCTTGAACAAATGTTTGGCCATACCCTCAAAAGTATTGATGATGTCTTCCTGTTCTACGAAGCTCATTTCGCAGTCAATCTGTGTGAACTCAGGCTGACGGTCTGCACGAAGGTCTTCATCACGGAAACATTTTACAATCTGGAAATAACGGTCGAAGCCGGAAACCATCAGCAACTGCTTCAAAGTCTGCGGAGACTGAGGCAATGCGTAGAACTGTCCCGGATTCATACGTGAAGGAACCACGAAGTCACGTGCACCTTCCGGAGTAGAACCAATCAGCATCGGAGTTTCCACTTCCAGGAAGCCCTTGCTATCCAGATAACGGCGTACTTCCATCGTCATGCGGTGACGGAGTTCCAAATTCTTGCGTACAGCAGTACGACGCAAGTCCAGATAACGGTATTTCATACGAAGGTCATCTCCCCCGTCCGTATTATCTTCAATAGTGAAAGGTGGTGTCTGGGCTGAATTCAGAATATTCAGTTCCGATACGATGATTTCAATTTCTCCCGTTGGGATATTGGCATTTTTGCTGGAACGTTCGCTCACAGTTCCTTTCACCTGAATCACGAATTCACGTCCCAGGTGGTTGGCACGCTCACAAAGTTCGGCGTTCACTTCTGTATTGAACACCAGCTGCGTAATACCGTAGCGGTCGCGGAGGTCCACAAATGTCATTCCTCCCATCTTACGTGCACGCTGCACCCATCCGGCCAGTGTCACGTTCTTGCCTGCATCGGCGAGTCGTAACTCACCGCAAGTATGACTTCTAAACATATCTTTATTAAATGTTAGTTTTATCTAATTGACGGGCAAAGTTAGCATCTATTTTTCATTTATGCAATAAAAATCCCCCTTCAAAGGGCGAATAAGAATGAATAAAGAATGCATATTTCGGTAAATTCTTTGAATAAATAAAAGGACTATTCTAAAAAATATATACTTTTGCTTTACAATTACTCAAATTAAGACAAACATTATTCCAAATTTATGGCAAAAGAACATGTAAAATGCCTGATCATCGGATCAGGTCCTGCAGGATACACGGCCGCTATCTATACCAGCCGTGCCAATCTTTCTCCCGTGCTTTATGAAGGAATACAACCCGGCGGTCAGCTTACTATTACCACCGAAGTAGAAAACTTTCCCGGCTATCCGGATGGGGTAACCGGTCCGGTGCTGATGGACGACCTGAAAAGACAGGCTGAACGTTTCGGCGCCGATATTCGCAACGGCATTGTGACAAAAGCTGATCTGAGCAAGGCTCCTTATACTTTTGTAGTAGACGATGAAAAGGAAATCACCGCTGATACGGTTATTATCTCTACCGGTGCTACTGCTAAATATCTGGGACTGGAAGACGAAAAGAAATACGCGGGTATGGGTGTCAGTGCCTGTGCTACTTGCGACGGATTCTTCTATCGCAAGAAAACCGTAGCTGTAGTGGGCGGTGGCGATACGGCCTGCGAAGAAGCTGTATACCTGGCAGGACTGGCCAGCAAGGTATACCTTGTGGTACGCAAGCCGTTCCTTCGTGCTTCTAAAATCATGCAGGAACGTGTACTGAATCATCCGCACATTACCGTATTGTTTGAACACAATGCTGTAGGCTTGTTCGGTGATAACGGTGTGGAAGGCATGCACGTAGTAAAACGCATGGGTGAAGCCGACGAAGAACGCTACGATGTGGCTATTGACGGATTCTTCCTGGCTATCGGTCACAAGCCGAATTCCGATATCTTCAAGCCGTGGGTGAAAACCGATGAAACCGGTTATATCATCACCGAAGGAAATACTCCGTGTACGGGTATTCCGGGCGTATTTGCTGCAGGTGATGTAGCTGACCCGCATTACCGTCAGGCTATTACAGCAGCCGGAAGCGGATGTAAGGCAGCCATTGAGGCAGAGCGTTATTTGTCTGCTAACGGACTTCTTTAATTTGAATTACTCACAACCTAAATAAAAATTACGATGAAAGTTTTTAAATTAAAAAGAACTTTTGCGGCGGTAATTTTAGTGGGAGGTGCCATGACCGCATTCGCCCAGCAGATGCCGCCCATTCCGACCGATCCCAACGTGCGTATCGGTAAGTTAGAAAACGGATTGACTTACTACATCCGTCACAATGAGTTGCCCGACAACCAGGCCGACTTCTACATTGCACAGAAAGTGGGTTCTATCCTGGAAGAAGACAACCAGCGTGGTCTGGCACACTTCCTGGAGCACATGTGTTTCAACGGGACCACTCACTTCCCCGACAACCTGCTTCGTGAATACCTCGAAACCATCGGTGTGAAGTTTGGAGCTAACCTGAACGCTTATACTTCAGTAGATGAAACCGTGTACAATATTTCTAACGTACCGGTTATCCGTGACGGAATCGTAGACTCTTGTCTGTTGATTTTGCACGACTGGGCCAACGACTTGACACTTGCTCCGAAAGAAATCGACAAGGAACGTGGAGTTATCCACGAAGAATGGCGTACACGCACAGGAGCCATGATGCGTATGTATGAAAAGGTATTCCCTGCCATGTATAAAGACAGCAAGTATGCCTACCGTCTGCCTATCGGAACAATGGAAGTGGTAGATAACTTTCCCTACCAGGCTTTGAGAGACTATTATGAAAAATGGTATCGTCCAGACCAGCAGGGTATCGTGGTAGTGGGCGACATCAATGTGGACAGCATTGAAGCAAAAATCAAGAAGCTGTTCTCTCCGATTGAAATGCCGGCCAACGCTGCAGAACGTACCTACTTCCCTGTACCCGACAATGATGAACCTATCATTACCGTGGCAAAAGACAAGGAACAGCAGGTGCCCATCGTATATCTGTTCCACAAACACGATGTAGTGCCTAACGACCAGAAGAACAACATGGGTTATTTGGTTATGAACTACATGGTTTCTTCTATCGAAAGCATGCTTAACAGCCGTTTGAACGAGCTGACCCAGCAGGCTAACCCGCCGTTCATTGAAGCAGGTGTACAGGATGGAGATTACCTGGTAGCTAAGACAAAAGGAGCATTTGCAGCCTTTGCCGCAGCCAAGGAAGATGGCATCATCCTGACCACAGAAACATTGATGCGCGAAATTGAACGCGTGCGTCAGTTTGGTTTCACAGCCAGCGAATATGCCCGTGCGAAAGCTGACTACCTGCGCGGACTGGAATCTGCTTACAATGAACGTAACAAGCAGCGTAATGCCAGCTATGTCAATGAATACGTTCGTCATTTCATTGACAATGAACCGATTCCGGGTATTGAAAATGAGTATGCCATCATGAATCAGATTGTACCGAACATTCCGGTAGAAGCTGTCAATCAGGTAATGAAGCAGCTCATTACAGAGAAAAACATCGTGTTGAGCGTATTCTGTCCGGAGAAAGACGATATGAAATATCCGACTGAAGCTGAACTGAAAGCCGTAATCGACAAGGTAAAAGCTGAAAAGCTGACAGCTTATGTAGACAAGGTATCTGATGAACCGCTGATGAAGGAAAAACCGCAGGCTGGAAAGGTAGTGAAAACAGAACAGGGTGTGTTCGGTTCTACTATCCTGACACTGAGCAACGGTGTGCGTGTCATTCTGAAACCGACAGATTTCAAGGCCGACGAAGTACGCATGCAGGCCTTCAGTCCGGGTGGAACTTCTTTGTTCAACGATAAAGATGTATTGCAGTTCGCTCTGATCAGCCAGATTGCTTCATTGGGTGGACTGGGCAACTTCAATTCTGTAGACCTGGATAAAGTATTGGCCGGAAAGATGGCATCAGCCAGCGCAATGGTCAACACCTATTCAGAAGGATTGTCAGGAAGCTGCTCTCCGAAAGACTTGGAAACCATGCTGCAGCTGACTTACCTGCGCTTCACTGCACCGCGTATGGACCAGGAAGCCTTCACTTCTTTCATCACACGTAACAAGGCTGCTTTGGCTAATCAGGAAGCTGACCCGATGACTGCATTCAGCGATTCTATCAACGTAGCACTTTACAACCGTCATCCGCGTGCGTTGTCTATGAAAGCCGACATGCTCGACAAGATTGACTACAACAAAGTGATGGAATTCTACAAGAACCGTTTTGCGGATGCCAGCGACTTTACCTTCATTCTGGTAGGTAACGTAGATGCAAAAACAGCTACTCCGCTTATCGAGCAGTACCTGGGTGCACTGCCAGCCACCAAACGTAATGAAAAATTCCGCGATACAGGTATGGCCATCCGCAAAGGACACTTCGAAAACAACTTCGTGAAGGAACTGGAAACTCCGAAGGCTACCGTGCTGATGGTATATTCTGGCGATTGCAAATATGATTTGAAGAACAACCTGCAGATGAGCATGCTTGGTCAGTTGCTGAACATGGTTTACCTGCGTACCGTACGTGAAGATGCCGGTGGTACATACGGTGTAAGCTGTAACGGAAGCCTGAGCAAATATCCGACAGAGAAAGGTGCCTTCCAGGTATACTTCGATACTGACCCGAACCGTCGTGAAGAAATGGTGAAACTGATTAACGAAGGTATTCAGGAATTCATCGAAAAAGGTCCGGTTAGCGAAGACTTGAGCAAGGTGAAGGAATACATGCTGAAGACTTACAAGCAGAACCAGAAAGAAAACGGTTACTGGATGAATATCCTGAACACTTACTACTGGGAAAATCTGGATATGAATACCGGATACGAAGCCACAGTAAATGCTATCAGCGGTGACGACCTGAAAGCCTTTGCCAAGACCTTCTTCGGACAGAAGAACGAAGTGGAAGTCAGCATGAGTTCTCCGGTACAGAAATAATGAAACCGTGAAATTACTCCGATTATGTTATTGACCGAAATACGGAGGAATCAAAAACTTGCCGCAAAGCGGAACCCGATGTACGACAGGAACCGCTTTGCCAAGTTTCTGATTTATCTGTTTACTGCATTCTGGGCAGCGTACCTCATTCTGATTGGGGTTACGCTGCCCATTGTTTTTGAAGAAGGATTCCCCACAATGGAACCCTACGATATGCTCAATGCCTGTCTGCCAGGCTTCCTGTTCATTGATTTCCTGCTGCGCTTTCTTTTTCCTACTCCTGTGCAGCAAATCAAACCCTACCTGCTGCTGCCGATTAAAAAGCAACAGCTCATCAATGTCCTGCTCGTACAGGTGGGACTGAAAGCATTCAATCTCTTCTGGCTCTTTTTCTTCGTCCCCTTTGCCGCCATGACCGTGGTACGCTTTTATGGTGTAACCGGTGTGGTGTGCTATGCACTCGGAATCTGGCTTCTGATGGTGGCCAACGCCTATTGGAGCGTACTGGTGCGCACATTGCAGCGTCGCCACATAGTCTGGGTACTGCTTCCCGTGGGATGCTATGTCCTGCTGGCAGTAGGAGGATTTTTCTATTCATACGTCAGCGATTTCTCCATGGCGTTAGGTGAGGCCCTCATTCAGGGGAAAATATTGGCCTATCTGGGAATACTGGTCGTCATAGCCCTGCTGGCTTTTTTGAACAGCCGTGTACAGATGGCTTGCATTTACAGTGAACTGAACCGCCGGGAAAAAATGCCGCAGGTAAAACATGCCGGACGCTACCGTTTTCTGAACCACTTCGGACTGACAGGCGAATACATGAAACTGGAACTGAAGATGATATTCCGTAACAAGGCTCCTCGGAAGAACTTTCAGATGATGAGTATTGTTATCGTGCTATTTGCCCTTGCCTTGTTTGGTATGAGCCACACGGAAGAAGCAACCTGGTTCACGCTATACTTGTACTCCATTTATTGCTTTACGGGATATGCTATCAGCATTCTGTCACGCATCATGGCCTACGAAGGAGCTTATCTTGACGGATTGATGATGCGCCGTGATTCCCTGCTCCATCTGTTCAGGGCAAAATACTATGTCTATTGCCTTTTGCTGCTTATTCCGCTGGTATGCCTTTTGCCTTCCGTTATCTGGAGTAACTGTTCCGTCAGTATGCTTGTCAGTCAGCTGGTTTACACGGCCGGCGTTACTTTTCCGGTGATTATGCTGCTGGCCCTTGTAAACCGAAAGACCGCTCCATTGGACGCTTCCCTCATGGGAAAAGGCCAGTGGAACTCTCCTTTCCAGATGCTGGCTGTGGCTTTTGCATTCTTTGTACCGATGGCACTTTGTCGCATACTGCTCCTTTGGATGGAGCCTTCCACAGCCTATCTGGTTTGTACCCTGCTGGGTGTGCCGGGCATCGTGCTTCATCCCCTTTGGTGCAAGCTGCTCTACCGGAAAGTATTTCAGAAGCGGCATTCGCTCATGGAAGACCTTCGCGAAACGAGGTGATTTTTTATCTGTAACCAATCAATGAATTCTTATGGAAATCAAGATACATAACCTGAAAAAGACCTATGGCAGCAAGACGGCTGTCGATATTCCCGATTACACCCTGCAGGGGCCTGAAATCCTGGGATTGATGGGCAATAACGGGGCTGGGAAAACCACTCTGTTCCGCCTGATGCTCGACCTGTTGAAAGCCGACAGCGGAAATGTATGCCTAGACGGAACCGACGTGTCACAAAGTGAAGACTGGAAGTCGCATGTGGGAGCCTACATGGACGAGAGTTTTCTGATAGATTACCTTACCCCCGAAGAATATTTCCAGTTCTGCGGACGCATGTACGGATTCGATGCAGCCACCCTTCATGAACGGATTTATCGCTATGAACGTTTTCTGGGCGATGAAATCCTGAAAGAAAAGAAATACATCCGCAACCTTTCGGCCGGAAACAAGCAGAAGACGGGTATTGTTACCGCCCTGCTGCACAATCCGGAACTCGTCATTCTGGACGAACCGTTCAACTTCCTCGACCCTACTTCACAATCGTTGCTCAAGCATCTCCTCAAGCACTATTGTGAAGAACAAAAGGCCACTATTCTTGTGTCCAGTCACAACTTGAGCCACACCGTCGACCTCAGTACCCGTATCGTACTGCTAGAACAGGGGCATCTGCTCCGCGACCTTGACAATACCGACGGGGCCGCCGGAGTAGAGTTGGAAAACTATTTCGAGGTAAAAGAATAAAATAAAAGAATCTTCAACAGGTTCTAAAATACCCTAAGTACCTATCCATGTAACGAGGATATTATGTACATTTGTTCAAAACAAACAACTATGTACAGATACCGCTTCACTCGTTTTTCAGTGTGCATGCTGTTCGCGGTGTGCACACTTTTGTTATCCTCGTGTGGCACACGTGCTCCGCGCGTGGACTACCGTGAACTGGCGCGTGCAGCTGTGCGACTGGAAATGGACATCGATGCTGACGACAATCATCGTCTCTATGTGGAAGTGGCCGACTGGATTGGCGTGCCCTACCGCCACGGAGGAACTACTCACCGGGGAACGGACTGTTCAGGCTTCACATCTGCTGTCTATAAAAAAGTGTACCACAAGAAACTGCAACGCAATTCCGACGCCCAGCGTACGGAAGACTGCCGAAAAATATCCAAGCGCCAGCTAAAGGAAGGCGACCTGGTGTTCTTTCATAACGGACGGCGTAAACGTGTCGCCAATCACGTAGGCATTTACCTGAAAGACGGAAAATTCGTGCATGCCAGCACCAGTTCCGGCGTCATTGTCAGCCGACTGGAAGAGCCTTACTATCGCAAGTGCTGGATGCAGGGAGGACGAGTAAAAGGACTATAAACACGCGCACGACATGAACTACTCTTTACATCTATCATCCCGGCTGACTCTGATGCTATGTACAGTCGGTATCCTGCCCGCCATGAGCCAGCAGCAGGAAAAGGAACTGCAACTCAACATGGATGCAGTGAAAATGATTCAATTCGATTTCAATTCCCTGCCCAAACAGGAAAACCAACCGCTGGAAGCCCCGCTGAACAAAAAATGGATGGACTTCAAGGTGGACCTGAAAGTACCCCGCAGCCTGATTGATACCACCAAAGTATGGAAACCGGAAAGTTATGTCCGCATGGAACCTTACACCATCTGGACCCGTTTCGGAGAAGACCCGGTATATGATGTGCTGATGGCCGGACGGCCCAAGCAGTGGAAAATCTCCTGGACACTCAATCCCAATCGCATATATGCAGACGAGGAATACGGACGCAGCATTGTACCTTCTACCGGACGAATGTATGAAAATGTTTCCTCACCGGCAGGTTCGAGTTTTGTCATTGGCGGACTCGATTTCATGGGTTTTATCTATGACAACATGACCCGTCGCGGACGCATGCTGGCACACAATCGTAAGCATGCCAATGCCTGGAAAACCTATGCTGACTATCAGCCTACGGCAGCTGACAGCATGAAAGTGCCCAACTTCTACCGTCAGCTCCGTAAACAGCAGGCAGCCGACAGCACGCAGACATTGCTCACCTTTCAGCCGGCTTTTTCGGCAGCTCCTCTCCTGCCCGTTTACGCCGTGCCTGATTCCGTAAAGAAACAAGCGGAGCCCCAGCCCGATACTGTAAAAGTAGAGAAAAAGAAAAACCCGCAACCAGCGCAGGCGGAGGATGCGGGAAACTTGTATGAATACATTCGCCAGAAAGCAGCCGAGGACTCCATCCGGCGAAAAGAATTCTTCCGAAAAGATAAAGTCAGAAACAACCAGTATGACGTGCAGCGTGAAATCCAGCGCCTACGCGAACAGCAGAACTGACAAGCGTCTTATCTCACTTCTTGAATACGAAATACACAGCCAATATCAGGCAGAAAAATGCAGCCAGGTGGTTCCATTTCAGCTCCATCTTGAACGCAATCATGGAGAAAATGGTAAACACGGCCAGCGTAATCACCTCCTGAATCACTTTCAGCTGCATGATGTCAAACGGTCCTCCACTGTCTCTGAACCCCAGACGGTTGGCCGGAACCTGCAGACAGTATTCAAAAAAAGCAATGGCCCAGCTGAACGCAATCACCCCAATCAGCGGCAGTGAAGCAAACCAACTGAACTCTTCACGCATCTTCAAGTGGCCATACCAGGCAAACGTCATGAAGATGTTCGAGAAAATCAGTAAAACAATCGAATAAATACCTTGTGATAGCATATCTTTTTCCTTATTTAAAAATCGGCTGCAAAGATACGTTTTTTAAATGAAAAAGACATGCTATCCTTGCGTCTTTACTCATTCAGTACGAAGGAATTTCCACACCAGTGCACTGAAAGCCGCTCCCACGAAAGGTGCCACGATAAATAGCCAAAGTTGTTCGATGGCTTGCCCGCCTTCCATCAGAGCCGGTCCGATGCTTCGTGCCGGATTCACAGACGTGCCCGTAATCGGGATACACACGATGTGAATCAGTATCAGCGTAAGTCCGATGGCCAGTCCAGTCAGATTGCCAGCCCCTTTCTTTTCGTCCGTGGCAGCCAGCGCCACCAGCACAAAGATAAAGGTAAACACGGCTTCGGCCAGGAACGCCTGTCCCATGGCATCAGACGCAAAGCTGTTGGAGCCTGTAGCCGTCGGTCCTCCGTGTGCACCGGTCGATACCAGCAGCGTGAGAATCAGTGAACCGATAATGGCGCCCACAACCTGAAACAGCATGTACATCAACGCCCGTTTCGTTTTCATGCCTCCCGACAGCCATACACCCAGTGTAATGGCCGGATTGATGTGGCAGCCGGAAATGTTTCCTATGGTATATGCCATGGCGATGACAGAAAGACCGAATGCCATGGCCACTCCGATGGTTCCTACACCGGCACCCACTGTGTCGGCCACTCCTCCTGCAAATACGGCGCTACCGCAGCCCAGCAGTACAAGAACCATAGTTCCGATTAGTTCAGCTACATACTTTTTCATAGGCATTACATTTAAAATTCACGATGCCCTAATTTAGTATTTTTGCTGGAGAAAAGCAAGATTGCTAATGATTTATTAACTTAAAAATCAGACAGAAAGGAGTGTGCTGGAAAACTCAAGTACGTTTCAGGGAAAACGTAAGGCCGTTTGAGTCCAAACGCACTTGCGTTTGAAGTAAAACTCTTTGACGTTTTGAATAAAACGCAAAGGCGTTTTTTTAGGCCTTCGGTTCGTAGGTGAAATACACCAGGTAACTTCCTTTCGCTGTAATGTGGAAACTGCAGTGTTCCACTTCATTAAGCGTACCTTGCCATAAAGAGTGAAAATCATAGATAGGATATTTTAATCCTTCGCTTCGAAGTTGTATTGCCCCAAAATTAAAGACAGATACCTGCTGTCTGGGGAATCCGGCAAATACCTTATCACCTGTGGCAGGAATGAAGAAACCATAGTCGGTCAGCATCACCACTTCCGCCCCCATCTGCTGATACTCCATAAGCAGACTGATATTTCCCAGTGTATGGTCCTCCCGTTTACCCGTAGCCCCTATGAGGACAATTCGCTTTATCCCTTGCGATAGCAGAAACATCACCGCCTTAGTCTGGTCGTTGGTCTCCTGGTCCGGAATGCGATGAATCCGGTCGTGAAAACGAATCCGGTTCTCTTCCGAAAGTGAATCACCGTCGCCCACAATCCAGTCGGGCACACGTCCGCTGTCGGCCAGCGCATTCGCTGCTCCATCGCAACACACCACGCAAGGTGCCTGATCGAGCACAGCCAATGGGAACGGATGTGAAGGGAAGTCTCCGTTTCCTACTATCACCGCTTCAGGAACAAACGGCAAAGTCAGTCGCTCATTTTCATTCTTTATGTCATTCATAGTTTTTACTCTTTATTAGTTTGGTTATATGCCTGTTCCGTCATCAGATTCAGCCACTTTCTCCATCCGAAAAAGGCCACTACCGCATAAAGCCCGTACAGTGCCGAAGTGAAATACAGCCCCTTGTAGATGTACAGTCCGCAGCACACCCAGTCCACAATCATCCAGGCTCCCCACTGTTCCACATATTTGCGGGCCAGCATCCACATGGCTATGATGCTCAGTGCCGTAGTGAAACTGTCCGTCCAGGGCACACTGCTGTCTGTCCATGTAATCAATATCCAGGCGATAACCACCCAGCACAGAATAAACACGGCTGTCAAGGGGAAATACACCTTGCGCGGCATGCGTGTAATGGGCGTTTCTTCTTCAGCCTGCTGTATGTTCTTCTTTTTCCTTCCTCTGCTCCAGGCTATCCAGCCATACACCGAAGCCAGCAGGTAATACACGTTGATTCCAAAATCGGCATACAGTCCGGCCTGATAATACACCACCAGATAGACGGCAGGCATCACAATACAGGCAAGCCACAGGTAAATGCTGGCACGGTACTCCAGCCATAAATAGACTAACCCTACGAGGGTTCCAAACACTTCCAGGTAATTCATGGTGCAAAGATAGTATAAGCCGAGTGCAGCGGCAAATAGAAAGAATTGTTTTCTGATTTTGACTATGCGAAGACGCAACCTAGCCAACGATAGTAGAAAGCGAGTAAATGGTTGTTTAGAAGAGGTTTTTTCTTTTGCAGAATAATATTTTTGTATCTTTGAAATTGATTGAACATTTTTGTTCAGTGGATTGAACATTGGGAAAAATAAAATATTCAATCTTATTTGATAGTTGTTCTACAAATAATGTGACAGGTGTATCCGTAAAAAAGGAAATCAACCATGAATGAGCAGCCTAACAATGGAAATATAATTCTCTATCAGACAGAGGATGGCAAATCAAGAATAGAAGTAACGCTATGTAATGATACAGTGTGGCTTACTACCGACCAGATGGCAGAATTGTTTCAGAGAAACAAATCGACTATTTCAAGACATATAAAGAATGTATTCGAGGATGGAGAATTGAATCCGGATTCAGTTGTTGCATTTTTTGCAACAGTTCAAAATGAAGGGGATAGAACAGTTGAACAAAATCTGGCATACTATAACCTTGACATGATAATCAGTGTAGGTTATCGTGTCAAGTCGCATCGTGGTGTACAGTTCAGATTCTGAAGATGGAGATTTAGCAAATCAAATAAGACTTTATGAAATTAGGATATATACACAACAACCGAGAGGAACAAACTCGGGTCATGCAAGTATTGAAAATGACTTCGGAATCTGTAGCTCTCGACGAACTTGGCATTGGCCGTATCCGTGATGCTTTCGCAGACCGTATGTTTCCCGGGATATCTACCCTGCAAAAGCACATGAAATATTTCTCGCTTATGCCGCAACTCTATCGTAAGGCTACAGAAAAACGATATAACCGTTTATCGGAGGTGAAAGCAGAAATTATCCGTCTGGAACGGATCATGACAAAAAATTTATACGATGGCAGTGCGGACAAACGAGGTATCACAGGAAGTGAGATGATTGGTAAAAGTGGAAACAATTATGTAAAATATGATCCGGCATACATATACAATTCCGGATTACAGACTTTTGGTATCTTACGTAGTCCACAGTTATATGAACTAATCTACTCAACTTCAAAGGCATTGCACAATGCCCCTAAAGCGACCAAGACGGATGATGAAGATACAAATGACGATGCGGACGAGAAGTCAGGCCTGTTCCAGTTCTGCTCTTTCCCTAATGTAGATTATGATTTTACCCAGAAATGTACATTAGATTTGACCGTAGAAGATAAAGACTTCATTGTGGATCACATTCTGAACGCAGAAGCATGTCAAGGTACCTTATTACGTTACATTGTGGATAATTCTGACTTTGCGATAGCCGATAGTTTTGAACAGATTCCCTTCCGTCATTTGCCACATGAGATTGGAGAACTGCAAGACCTGGCCCGACGTTTCGCTGATTTCATATATATGGTACACATCCGATATAACTATATCTATTCACAATATCAGGATGAAGAAATGCGAACTGAATTTCAGGAGAAACTCGAAGAATACCGGAATAGTGGTACAGACATAGACAAGGTGCTGAATGCTGTAAGCATTCGTGAGAACAGCGGAAAATGGTTCTGCAAAGAGGTTGCGGAACGCATTGCAGCCAACGACACTGAAGAAAATGGAGGTTTGGATCAGTTGATTATCAACCGGGAACGAAGAATAAAAGGGAATCGTCGGAAACTAGGCAATCCAGCTCGTATTTACGACAAGAAGAACCGTATACACTATTATAAACTTACCTACCGATGGGAAACGGTAAAAACCTTTGCCGAGGAATTAAGAAAGGAGGCTATCAATGGCTGATGCATTATGGAACGATATTATCTATACGGATGTGTTGCAAAGCGATGGCTTTGTAATTGATTATGCGGTTTGTACGACCTACAGTCTGGACATGCCTTCCTTGTTATCAGTGCCCTTTATGTTGGGTACTATGACCGACTTGACGGAAACGATCATGCGCTCTCCTCACCTGATACTGGAGACTATCAATCAATCAGCAGGTAAGTTTGCAGTTTTCTGCAATGCCGGATGTATGGCAGTACCGCAAGCCAATTCCAAAGTGTATTCACTATTGGAGCAAAGCGTTGTACAGGTAACACTGCAAGCAAAAGGGGGCGGTTTCATCAATTTTCATCCCAAAGTATGGATTATCAAAGAAACGAACCCGGACACCTGTGCTCAGCAAATCAAACTGATTGTCCTTTCCCGCAACCTTACCGGTTCCAACGATCTTGACGTAGTATGTGAACTTTTCGGTAAAATCGGCACCAAACCGGCCACAAGAAAAGCGCAAGTCAAACATGCACCGCTTGTGGACTTCCTCACATGGCTAATCGCAAAAGCCGACAACCGTACTATCCGTAAAAATATGCGTTCACTCTGTAAGGACATTGACTACATTGAACGATTTGACCTTACCGATTCTCCTTTTGAGGATTACGAGTTTTTTCCTATGGGGATACCTGGATATGACGGATATACAAAGTGCTTTGAACAAAGTATGCTGAATCATGCGGCAGAAATGCTGGTTATCTCCCCCTTCGTTGACAAGAATATTTTGAATCAGATGGTCAGTTGCAATCCTAGTGCTAAAAAGACACTCATCACACGACATGCTTCAGTTATACAAGAGGTAATAAACTTGTTTAATGACGGTGTTTACACTCCCAAGGAAGTACTGACCGATAAGGTGGAAAAAGATGTAGCTGTCGATTTACACGAGAAAGTGTATTTCATACGCCGGTACGAAGGCAATCTCAGCTATAACCATCTTTATCTCGGTTCTACCAACGCCACCATGAATGGATTCGGACGGAATGTGGAGTTTTTACTGCACCTGAAGTTTGCTCCCTATAAATCTTCGTATGAAAAATACCGGAGTGAACTGATAAACGACAGCAAGGAATGTATGTTCGAGCAGGTTCTTTCGGTACCAGAGGAAGACTCTGAAAAAGAGGATGTCACTAACGAATTGATGTTGCGTCGTGCAATTTCGGCCATTCAGCAGGCACAAGTTACATCTAATGACGGAAACTATACCATCACCATACAATGCCAGACTAACAGAATGCCTTCAGAGCCTGTTTTTCTTTATCCTTTAGGATGTGACGGCAAGGAACAAGTATTGGCTGACGGACTGACATTTAAAGATATGCCACTGGATTCATTGACAGAGTTTTACACGATACGGATTGGAGACTTGCGCCGTCTGATAAAAATACAGACGGATGGAATACCAACCGATGAACGAGACAAAGCGATATTCCGTTCCTTTATCAATACGAAAGGAAAGTTTATCAACTATTTGGCATTCATGCTAACTGATGAGGTGGAACAGTATATATTGGAAAGCCAACAACTGGAAAAGGAGCTGGCCAATGACAAGGTATCCTCTTTGGAACAGCAAATTAGTACCTCACTTTATGAAGACATGGTGAAAATGGCCTATAAAGACCCTGACCGCATCGCTTCTATCCGGCGAATCGTAGAGAAAGCAGACGAGACAGTCATCCCAGACCATTTCATGGAGATGTACAACACATTTGAAAACGTTATTAAACAAATAAAACGTTTATGAGTCAGGAAGTAAAGGATTTTCAGCGTGCTACGGCAGATCGCATTCTGCATATCTATAAAAATTTAGGTCATCGAAGGGTATTGCTGGCCGACGAAGTGGGATTAGGCAAGACGTTCGTGGCCAAACAAGTCATCAACCTGGTTCGTGAATGGCACAAGCAGGAGAAAGATGACTTCTTTAAGGTGGTTTATATCTGTTCGAATGCCAACATAGCCGACCAGAACATTGAGAAATTAGGGGTTGAAAATCGGATGAGCATCAGCGAGAGCCGTCTGTCAATGCAGCATCTCTATATCAAATTGGCTGAGAAACGGATTGCAGAACAGCATGAGCAGGGAGAAATGCCTGAATCAATCATTCCGCTGACTCCTTCCACTTCCTTCCGTTTTTACAGTGCACAAGGAACGGCCAATGAACGTGCCTTGATGTATAATATTTTATGCGGACTGGATCAATTCAAAGATTATAAGGAAGTTATCAGTGATTTTCTTAGCTGTAATGTAAAAAACTGGCAGGAGCTTACGAACATTTATAACGAAAAGATCAAAGGATGCGGAGATGATTATCTTTGTGAGATGCATAGTAAGTTACAGACGAGATTGTCGGATACTATTATAAATCAATTGATTGAGTACGCACAAAATGTTTGCGATAATCGTCAGAGGGCAGAGATGATCAATAAGCTACGTCGTATTTTCGCAGAAATCAGTATTGACATGCTCGACCCTGACCTGGTTATCATGGATGAGTTTCAACGCTTCAATTCGTTGCTTGAACAAGGCGATGACGAGCAATCCATGCTGGCCAACAAATTCTTTGACAACGAGCGTTCCAATACGAAGATTCTGTTACTTTCCGCTACGCCCTACAAACCTTATTCCACCCTTGAAGAGTTAAATACAAATGGGAATGACGAGCACTATCAGGACTTTATGAAAGTAATGGATTTTCTATATGCCACAAAAGATAAAATGGACCGGTTCAAGTTGGTATGGCACACATATTCTGCTGCACTCAAACGTACAAATGTGGTTGATTTAACACCGCTTGTGGTAACCAAGAATGAAGCAGAAGAAGCACTGTATGGAGTGATGTGCCGTACGGAACGGTTTAACAGTGGCATTATAGACGATTCCCGTGTATGTGACGTACAGGTCGTGCCGGAAGATATCCTTTCTTTTGCAGAGGGGCAGTATCTGATGGATTGTCTAAATCAAGAAAATACGAGAGTGCGCATGGGTAATCTCCCCATGGAATACGTCAAATCTTCACCTTATTTGTTGTCCTTTATGGATAAATACGAACTGAAGAAACGAATTGCTTCTGCATTACAACACTCAGACGTAAAAAGATATGGAAAAATGGACGCATTGCTTCTATCGAAGTATGCCATCAATAATTATCGTCCTATTCCTGCTGCTAATGGAAAATTAAAGTATCTCCACGACCTAGTATTTGGTACACATCACGAGAAGAAAACACAGTTGTTGCTTTGGGTTCCTGCCTCTAATCCATACTATAAAGCCGGAGGTGTATTTGAGAGTAACGAAGCTCGCAACTTCTCCAAGATTATTTTATTCTCTTCATGGGAGATGGTACCGAGAATGATTTCCATCATGATGTCATATTATTCGGAGTTATATACTTTTGGGGAATTGAAAAAGGTAAAGCCAGAGATACGTTACATATCTCAAAAGAAGAACCGTTATGGTGAGGGACGTTTGAACGCAGAAGGTCTGTTGGAGTATCCTTGCAAAACTTTGGCTGGACTTTTCTCTGCTTCTATATTTTATGGAGAAAAACTTTCTGCAATCCGCAAAATCATTAAGCAGCATATTCAAAGCAAATTTGAAGAAAATATACTCATACGTACAATACCAAGAAAAAAGGAAAAGAATATCAACCATCTTCTTACACTCATGAAAATACTGGATGGAGAACCAGTGGAAAATTTGACAGGCTTGTATGTACCTTCAAATGCATTGGATGTGATGACAGATATTGCCATCGCTTCACCGGCTGTATGTGCTTATCGGCAATCCGGCAATGAAGAAGATGCCCAAATGGTGGCTAAAGCAATCGTCTCAGTATTCAACAAACCTGAAAGTGCAGCTGTGATAGACCTGATGTATAACAAAAAGAACGATGATGATTATTACGAATCAGTTCTTGATTACTGTGTGATAGGTAACCTACAAGCTGTACTCGATGAATATCTACACATGGCACAAACAGAGGATAAAAAGTTGGGGCAAATAGTCACAGATGCGATTATCGACACAAGTAATCTCGGCATAGACACCACTGATTCTTTGGGTAAAGAAGAGAAAAAACAACTGATGCGTTGTCACTTTGCTATTCCGTTCATTGATAAAACGGTTACAGACAAATCCGTCGCACATACCACCAATATCCGTAAGGCGTTCAACTCTCCTTTCCGTCCGTTCCTACTTTCCACAACTTCTATCGGTCAGGAAGGTCTTGATTTTCATTGGTATGCCAGAAAAATTGTTCACTGGAATCTACCTTCCAATCCTGTGGATTTGGAGCAACGAGAGGGTCGTATCAACCGTTTTAAGTGTCTGGCCATTCGTAGAAATGTGGTAAAATTGTATGGCAGTGAAACTTATCATACTTGGGATGAACTGTTTTCTCTGGCTTATTCGAATTTGAAAGGTACACATTCGGATATTGTTCCTTATTGGTGCCTTCCTGTCGCAGATCTGACGGAAGAACAACGGGCAAAATTGGAATACATTGAGCGTATTGTTCCGCTTTACCCGCTCAGCCGCGATCGATATAAGTACAAACGTCTTATCAAGGTGCTTGCCTTGTATCGCATGACACTAGGGCAGCCACGTCAGGAAGAACTGTTGAACCTTTTGAAAAATATGCATCTCTCGGATGAACAGCTCAAAGAACTGACAATTGATTTATGCCCATTTAATAAATGATAATGTACATTTCGGTATAAAATCAGGAAATAGTAATTTGCCCGTCATCGAAGAATTTTACTTCATGACGGGTTCTTTTTAAAGAAGTATACGCTCCGTTACCTAAACATACAATGCTTTTCATTTAATGCTACATATCTGCCATAGATAAACCTTTATAGGCAATATCATAGTCCTTAAATTCTCCTGTGCTTTTAAGAAAGGCCTGAGCTTTTGCCTTCAATACATCCAAATCAATATTTTCGGCTTTACGCTTCACCTCAAAAAAGACAGCTTTATTGTCAAGCTCATTTTCAGCAATCATATCAATTTCATTCTCCCCTTTTCGGTCCCACCAGCCTCCGATACGTGTATATTCCTGCTCAGCTATCAGAACTTGTTTGAAATAGCGTTCTAACATTAGGCCGGTATAAGTTTCATAATCGCGTTCAATGATTTTTATAACCTTATCATAACCTTCAATTTCAAGTATATAATTGTATTTATAAATGAAACGGAACCAAAATGTAAAGAAATTATCACTGATTGAGTAACGAACGTTCTTTGTGGAACTCTTTGCAAACAACGGTTGTTTTTTGGTTATTATCTCATAATCGGCTTCCAGTTTTGTTAGATACCCCCCAATCTCTTTACCTATATTATTCTCTATTTCCGAACGGCTGGTTTTTCCACGTGCTATAGCTGAAAGAATGGAAAAATAAATTCCGTAGTCCTTTCCAAATTCTTCAATCAGAATGGCTTTACCCTCTGTAAGAAAGACAGAATCAGCTTTTACTATTTGATGGAGCATTAGTTTTTTCGTGGTAGCTCCAGCATCGATAAGTAGCTGAACATACTTTGCCACTCCACCTGTAAAAGAATACAGCGCAAGGAGGTCTTCAGCAGTATATCGTGGATTGTATTCTGCCAGAATTTCTTTCAATACAGAAGGAGCAAAGGCACGAATATTCATAAATCGGGTCTGACGATTGTACAATGGCTCTTTTTTGTCTTTAAAGATTTTTGTCATCATAGAATAAATGGAACCACAAACTATCAGATTAATATGTGCTGTATTCTGATGCATATCCCATATTCGTTGCATATCACTGTATATGGATTTATTCACACGGAAGAATTCCTGAAATTCATCAATGAAAAGAGTAACAGGTCTTTCTACGGAAAGCTTCAGAATAAATTCAAATAATTGTGCGAAACTATCTACCCTGCCCAATGTTTGAATGCCCAGTTTCTGTTCTATTTCCAGTTGATAAGACTCGCATAACTCTGCTTCTGCTTTTCTGGCTACAAAGAAATAAAGGAAAGTCTCATTTTCATATGCTTTCCATATAAGTGAAGTTTTACCAATACGTCGTCTGCCGGTAACCACGGTAAACTGCGCACTATGCTCAGACATTGCCTTTATTTCTTGTAAGGCCGCTATCTCTTTTGTTCTATCAAAAAATCTCATATTGCATAGTTTTTTATCTTTAGAAACTATCATTTCCGAAACAGCCATTTCCGAAACGGCTGTTTCTATATTGCGAATATAGTACATTTTTTGATTTTGTTACATAATCAAAAAGACAAATATGCAATACCTGAAAACACTTTCCACAATTCGGGTATAAACATCTGTAAATGGTATACATTCGCCCCATATTAATCGGTTAACTTTGCCATTGAAAAAGAAGACAAACCAATAACTCATACCATTATGAAAATACAAATGGTCCTTGCGCTTGCCGCATGGGTAATAAACAGTACAACTATTATGGCACAGGAAACGATTAAACAGACGGCTGGACGCGATCAGCTGGGAGATTTTGCTCCTAAATTCGCGGAACTTAATGATGATGTACTTTTCGGTGAGGTGTGGAGCCGTACCGACAAACTCGGTCTGCGCGACCGGAGTCTGGTCACCATCACTTCACTTATCAGTCAGGGTATTACCGACAGTTCACTGACTTATCACTTGCAGACTGCCAAGCAGAACGGCATCACCCGTACGGAAATCTCGGAAATCATTACGCACATTGCCTTTTATGCCGGATGGCCGAAAGCATGGGCCGCTTTCCGTCAGGCCAAGGAAGTGTGGGCGGAAGATGTAACCGGAGAAGAGGCAAAGGCAGCTTTCCAGCGCGAAATGATTTTCCCAATCGGAGAACCGAATACAGCATTTGCACAATACTTTATCGGTCAGAGTTACCTGGCTCCGGTTTCGAAGGAACAGGTGCCGGTATTCAATGTGACCTTTGAACCGGGATGCCGCAATAACTGGCATATTCACCGGGCGACTAAAGGCGGCGGACAGATGCTTATCGGAGTGGCTGGCCGTGGCTGGTATCAGGAAGAAGGCAAACCTGCCGTGCAGATTCTGCCGGGCACGGTGATTCATATTCCTGCCGGCGTGAAGCACTGGCACGGGGCAGCAGCCGACAGCTGGTTTGCACACCTGGCATTCGAAGTGGAAGGAGAAAACACTTCGAACGAATGGCTGGAACCTGTCTCAGACGAAGAATATAGTAAACTGCAATAATCTATCCAGCGTCATCGGCTTCTCGCTTTTGTCGGGGCCGATGACCTTTCACTCTTCCCTTTTCTGTCACCTACATTTTTATTTATGAAGAGAATCTTGTTATTCCCGCTTCTGCTTTTTGCTGGCATGACTCTGTTTGCCTGCAATCCTTCGGACGATGCCCCGTCTGCACCTGAAATGAACCCCCCCGGACAGTCGGGGAATGCTGGAGACAGTGAAACCAATGAACATCCTGAAAACGATGAAAATGAAGACACTCCTATGGAAAATAATACACTTAAACTGACCGTGAACGGTCGCTCTTTTACAGCTACATTAGTAAAAAATTCATCTACAGAGGCGCTGATGAAACAATTGGCGCAAGGAAGTGTAGACATTCGCATGAATGATTACGGAGATATGGAAAAGGTGGGCTCTTTAGGCTTTTCCTTGCCAAGAAATGACCGGCAGACAACCACATCTCCCGGCGACCTGATTCTGTATCAGGGCAACTCGTTTGTTATTTATTACGATACGAATTCATGGAACTTTACCCGCTTGGGAAAGGTGGATGGCGTGTCCAGCCGCAATGAGATGCTGGATTTGCTGGGTGGCAAAGGAGAAGTTACCGTAACCCTCTCGTTAGCAGAATAAAAAACTTGATAAAAAGAATTAGAATAAGGTTTTGCTCAGGGGCAATTATATTGGCTCTGAGCAATTTGTTTTTTAATAGGATTTTTTACTTTTGCATCCTTTTACGTGCATACATTTAATTGACGACTTGAATGAAAAAACGAACGATACCTGTTTTACTGCTCGGCCTGGCCTGCCATGCAGGAATGGCCCAGAAACCACAACGAGATACACTTTCATTGACAAACAAGATTCACCAGATAGATGAGGTGGTAGTGACCGGAGCACGCCATGAAACGGATGTGCGGCATCTTTCACAGACCGTGTCGGTAGTGGGGCGTGCCCAGATAGAAAGTGCCTTACAACTGTCTTTGCTGCCCGTGCTTACTGAGCAGGTGCCCGGTCTCTTTGTCACTTCGCGAGGCATCATGGGCTACGGTGTGTCAACCGGAGCGGCGGGTGGCATTTCTCTGCGCGGACTGAGTGGAGGTACGGCCCGGTTGATGGTCATGATTGACGGTCATCCGCAATATGCAGGGATTTTCGGTCATCCGATAGCCGATGCCTACCAGTCGTTTCTGGCCGAGCGCGTAGAGGTGTTGAGAGGGCCAGCCTCGGTACTTTACGGTTCGAATGCTATGGGAGGCGTGATCAATATTGTGACACGGAAGATACAGGAAGACGGGGTCGATACACATCTTCATGCGGGTTATGGTTCGTATAACACGCTGGAAACGGAACTGACCAACCGTGTCCGCAAGGGACGATTCTCGAGCGTGGCATCGGGCTCCTACAATCGTACCGACGGGCATCGGACCGATATGGGATTTGAACAGTACGGCGGATATGCCAAGTTGGGATATGAAGTGGCTGAACACTGGAACCTGCATGGAGATGTAAACGTGACACATTTCAATGCCTCCTATCCCGGTCCGATAACTGCCCCGTTACTCGACGGTGACCAGCGCATTACGCGCGGAGTCACTTCTTTTGCCATGGAGAACCGCTACGAAAAGACTTCCGGCGCATGGAGTTTTTTCTATAACTGGGGGAACCACTGGATTAACGACGGATACACTCCTTCTGCCGGAGAGGGTCCGCAAGATGCCCGCTTCAACTCCCGCGACCACATGATGGGTGTCTCGCTCTATCAAAGTACCCGATTCTTCGAGGGAAACCGCATTACCTTTGGCTTTGACTGGTTCCGCTACGGAGGACATGCGTGGAATGAGTATGTGAGTGGAGAAAATGCGGGTACGTCTGCCGACTTGGTGGATAAGCAGGAAGATGAACTGGCTGGATACGTGGACTTGCGTCAGGACATCCGTTCGTGGCTGACGTTCAATGCCGGACTCCGGGTAGACCATCATTCGCGTGTGGGAACGGAATGGGTGCCGCAGGTCGGTCTGGCTTTTCATCTGCCACAAGCTATGGAACTGAAGGCATCGGCTTCAAAAGGCTTCCGCTACCCTATCCTTCGGGAAATGTACATGTTCCCGCCACAAAACCCTGACCTGCAACCGGAATCTATGTGGAACTATGAACTGGCCTTCTCACAGCAACTGATGAATGGCAGGCTGCGGTATGGCGTCAATCTGTTCTTTATTGACGGAAAGAACCTTATCCAGACGTTGCTGAATCCTAACGGAAGTGGTATGCTGAACCAGAACTCCGGAGAGATAGAAAATGCGGGTGTAGAAGTACAGGCTGCCTACCGTATCGACCGCCACTGGTCGGTAGACGGAAATTACAGCTATCTTCACATGAAAAACCCGGTCATCGCCGTTCCGGAACATAAACTTTATGCCGGAGCCAGTTTCTCGCGAGGGCGGTGGAACGTATCTACGGGTCTGCAATACATTGCCGGACTTTATACGCAGACGGACCCCGTGGTGACTGAAGATTTCGTGCTTTGGAACCTGCGTGCCACTTTCCGTGTGAACCGCTGGCTGGACATCTGGGCCCGTGGTGAAAACCTGTTGGCACAGAAATATGAAATCAATGCCGGATATCCCATGCCGCGTGCCACTGTGATGGCTGGAATCAATCTCAATTTTTAGGATAAGTTTGTGAAATTCATAAGTTCTGCCTATTTTTGCTCTCATTATGAAAAAGACAATCACTTCTCTCCTACTGGTGTGGGCGATAGGCTCATGCGGTACATCTTTCCTTCAGGCACAGACCGCCGTAGAAAAAGGTCTGAAGAGTATCAACCGCCCTTCTGCCGAGGCCATTGTAGGCTTTCTGGCCGATGACGCGCTGCAAGGACGTGAAGCCGGCATGATTGGTTCGCGCGTGGCAGCCCGCTATCTGGTTTCCTGTCTTCAGGAAGCTGGCATCGCCCCTTTGTATGATGATTCATATTACCAGCCTTTCGAAGCCTGTGCCAAGGAACGGCAGCAGAAAGGCCGTTGGCAGGTACATCCTGATTCCATTGCCCAGCTGAAGCAGGGTACGCACCGCTCGCTCCGCATGGCCAATGTATTAGGCATGATTCCAGGAGAACGGACCAATGAGTACGTAGTGGTAGGCGCACATTTCGACCATCTGGGCATTGATGAAACACTGGCTGGTGACAAGATCTACAACGGAGCCGATGACAATGCGTCGGGTGTATCGGCCGTGATGCAGATTGCCCGTGCTTTTCAGGCCAGTGGCAAAAAGCCCTTGCGCAACGTCATCATCGCATTTTGGGATGGAGAAGAGAAAGGACTTTTAGGCTCTAAGTATTTCATGCAGCACTGCGATTTTATAAAGGATATCAAAGGTTATTTGAATTTCGATATGATTGGCCGGAACAATCGGCCGGAACAACCCGAACACGTGGTGTATTTCTATACGGAAGCACATCCGGCACTGGGCCAGTGGCTCAAGGATGACATTGCCCGTTACGGGTTGAAACTGCAACCGGATTACCGCCCGTGGGACCGTCCGGTGGGAGGAAGCGACAATGCTTCGTTTGCCGTACACGACATTCCCATCATCTGGTATCACACTGACGGACATCCGGATTACCACCAGCCTTCTGACCATGCCGACAAGCTGAACTGGGAGAAGGTGGTGGAAATCACCAAGGCTTCTTTCCTTAACGCCTGGAACTTGGCTAACGAGAAATCGTATTAAGCCGTCAACAGATACCGAACAGTTTCATGTCCGCTTCGGGGGTAGTAATGCCTCCGATGCCGAACTGTTCTACCAGTACTTTGGCTACGTTTGGTGAGAGGAAAGCCGGTAAGGTAGGTCCCAGGTGAATATGTTTCACGCCCAGGCTCAACAGGGCCAGCAGGACGATGACCGCCTTCTGTTCGTACCAGGCAATGTTGTATACAATGGGGAGTTCGTTGATGTCGTTCAACTGGAAGACTTCCTTCAGCTTCAGGGCAATGACGGCCAGTGAGTAGCTGTCATTACATTGTCCGGCATCAAGCACACGGGGAATTCCTTGAATATCGCCTAACGGAAGCTTGTTGTAACGGTACTTCGCGCAACCGGCCGTAAGGATGACCGTATCTTTCGGAAGTGCCTGAGCAAAGTCGGCATAGTAATCGCGGCTCTTCATGCGTCCGTCACATCCAGCCATGACCACAAACTTGCGAATGGCACCGCTCTTCACGGCTTCTACTACCTTATCAGCCAGCTGCATTACCTGATTATGGGCAAATCCGCCGATAATCTCTCCCTGCTCCAGCTCTACAGGCGGCTGGCATTGTTTGGCCAGTGCGATGACCTCTGAAAAATCCTTGTGGCCGTCGGCATCCGTGGCAATATGCTTGCATCCGGGATACCCCGTTGAATTAGCCGTAAACATCCGTTCCTTATAAGTCGCATTTTCCAGTGGCGGTACGATACAGTTGGTGGTGAACACAATCGGGCCATTGAATGCCGTAAACTCTTCACGCTGCTTCCACCAGGCATTTCCATAGTTCCCTACAAAATGCTTGTATTTCTTGAAGGCCGGATAATAGTGCCCCGGGAGCATTTCGCTATGCGTGTACACATCTACTCCCGTACCTTCAGTCTGGCGCAAAAGCTCTTCCAGGTCGTGCAAGTCGTGTCCGCTGATCAGGATACCTGGATTCTTCCCTACTCCGATGTTTACCTTCGTCAGTTCCGGATGCCCGTAGCGGGTGGTGTTGGCACGGTCCAGCAAGGCCATTACCTGCACTCCGTGCTGTCCGGCCTCAAGTACCAGAGCCACCAGTTCATCCGCTCCCATTGTTTGTGTGGTGATACGCGCCAAAGCCGATTGCATAAAGGCATGAATGGCCTCGTCGGCAAATCCCAGACGCATGGCATGTTCGTGGTAAGCTGCCATTCCCTTTAGTCCGTACATCAGCAGTTCTTTCAACGAGCGAAGGTCCTCGTTCGGTTCTCTCCACACTCCTACGGAAGCTGACTTGGACAGGTATTCTTCCTCTTTACCGTTCCATGTCAGTTCATCCGCTTCCGGTAGGACGATACCTGCTTCCACGGCACGTGCCTTCAGACGATCGCGCAGTTCCAGTCCCTTTCTCACACGAGCCAGGATACTTTCATCGTCAAAATTGGCATTGGTAATTGTAGAGAAAAGTGCGTCGGTGACAAACTCATTCGTACCGGCTTCCACTTCGTGTCCCTTCGTGCGCAAGGCATCGGCAGCCACCGACACGCCGCGCACCACAAAGAGCAACAAATCAATGTAGCGTGCGGTGGTATCTTTCTTTCCGCATACTCCTCTCAACACACATCCAGTGCCTTTAGCCGCTTCCTGACACTGGTAACAAAACATATTTCCTTCCATATTCTTTCTTGGGTTATTATTGATTTTTCATTAAGTTTGCGCAAAGATGAGGAATCCTGCACGGGATTTCTGTCACCTATGTGACACGCAACCCAAAGAAAAGTTAAAAGAAAGATGCATACCGAAATTTTGAGCCGAATGAGCCTGTTTGAAGGCTGTGACCCGGAGGCACTTTATCAGTTGCTCCGTGAAGCCCCGAACAGTCTGCGCACATATAAGGAAGGAGAATTCATTGCCCGTCAGGGTGACGTGTGCCGCTCCTTGTTTATTCTGATAAAGGGACATGTGAGGACACAAATGGAGAATGCCGAGGGCAAGCAGCTCACCATAGACTGGATTAAGGCACCCGACATTCTGGCACCGGCTTTTATCTATGCCTCGGAGAATCGTTTTCCGGTAAATGTGGAAGCCACAGAACTTTGTGAGGTACTTGTAATGGACCGGATACGTTTTGAGGAGTTCATGCATGCCCAGCCGGCTGTAATGCGGAATTTCATTGCCACGATATCCGACCGGAGTTTGTTCCTGAGTCGAAAACTCAACGAGTTTGCCTTGCAAAGCTTGAAATCACGCCTATTGAACTACCTGAAAATGCACGGAGGCATCCACAACCAGCAGGAAGTGGCCTTTATTTTAGGAGTGGCACGTCCGTCACTGGCCCGTGCCTTGTCAGAACTGATTGCCGAAGGAAAAGTCACCATGTCCGGCAAACAGGTGATTCTTCATTCTGCCGACTGACATTTATTTGAGTGAGCCGTTTTCTTCTATTTCTATCGGAAGCATATCGTACTGGATGTTGTTCATGCTTCCCCACAAGCTATAGCGAGCCTCCGGATTCATGGCTTCCAGGCGTGCCAGCACCTCTTTCATATCCGAACGGTGAGAATCTTTCTCGTACGGGCAGTTCTTCACCTGCTTGCGGAAACCACGGAGAGCGGCCATCTCTTTCAGGTCGGCTTCGTGTACCAGGCACATGGGGCGGATAATGGTCATGTCGAACTTACGCATCACCAGGCGCGGCGGCATGGTGCTGAATGCTCCCTGAAAGGTCATGTTCATCAGCAGGGTTTCCAGTATGTCGTCCATGTGATGTCCCAAAGCGATTTTGTTGCATCCCTGCTCTTTGGCCACAGTGAAAAGGGCCTTGCGGCGATTCCATGAGCAGAGGAAGCACGGCGACTTTCGCGTATCGGTCGACGGATCGAACTCCGTTTCATAACACACGTAGGGCACTCCCAAACTTTCGGCATATTCGCGCAAGTAAGTCTGGTCGGATTCATAAGCAATGTTCTTCATCACCACGTGCGCCGCCACCACCGAAAACTTCGGCTTGTAGATGCGCGAACGTCGGGCCAGCAACTCCAGCAAGGCCAGCGAATCCTTTCCTCCCGAAAGACCCACCAGAATACGGTCGCCCTCTTCTATCAGCTTGTAATTCATCACTCCTTTCATAAACCGCTGGTTGATGCGGCGCATCAGGCGGTCTTCTTCCGTCATTTTTCCCATATCGTATGTTGTTAAAACGGCGACGAATTTACGAAAAAACGTCCGAACCACAGGTCCTCGTTACAGATTTTTATCAAGTCAGGCTAAGCGTACGCTTTGACAATAGCACTTTATTTACTACATTCGCAAAAATAAACACACAAAAGTTCTGCCTGAATGAAAAATAGCAGAACAGAAAATGGCATAATTCCAAGAATATTCCTACATTTGAGAAACTTTTAGACACAGAAACGATGAAAAAAAGATATTTGCTTCCTCTGCTGGCTCTTTGTTGCGCAGGAGGAACTTCTGCCCAAAGCTTAAGCCAGGCACAGAAATGGTTCAACAATAAAGAATTCGATAAGGCCAAACCCGTGTTCAAGCGCCTGGTGAAACAGTCTCCTTCGAATGCCAATTACAATTTCTGGTACGGCGCCTGCTGTTACGAGACAGGCGAACTGCAGGAATCACTTCCTTATCTGGAAAAGAGTGCCGAACGCAAGGTAATCAACGGTTATCTTTACCTGAGCAAGGCGTATGCCGACCTCTACCGTTTCGACGAAGCCATTGAGAATCTGGATGAACATATCTACTGGCTGGAAAGAAAAAATCGTGACGCTTCTGAAGTGGAAGGCTTGATGAATCGCTACCGCATGGGAGCTCGTATGATAAGAGGCGTAGAGAATGTGGCCGTAATTGATAGTTTTGTAGTCGATAAAGCGAATTTTCTTGAAGCTTATAAAATCCACGAAGAATCTGGAAAAATCGGTTTGACAGGAGAAAGCGACTGCACGGAATTTACGAACGGCATGAAGGACAAGAAGATACTTTCCCACCGTTTGCCGGGAACCAACCAGAAGGTGCTGTACTCCAGCGCTACATTAGGCGGAGACTGGAGTGTGCCAGAGAAAGTCAAAGGACTGGAAGAGGTGGGTACCGACCTGAACTATCCGTTCATGAACTCCGATGGCATTACCTTGTATTTTGCAGCCAAGGGCGAAGCCAGTTTAGGCGGATACGATATTTTTATTACCCGCTATGACGCAGAGGATGGAAGCTACCTGAAGCCCGACAACATGGGATTACCGTTCAACTCTCCTTTCAATGATTACATGTATGCCATCGACGATTTCAACGACTTGGGCTGGTTTGCTTCCGACCGCTATCAGCCGGAAGGAAAAGTCTGTGTGTACGTGTTTGCCCCCAACAATTCCAAGCGGGTGTACGACTATGACACCACCGATCCTGCGCTGCTGACCAACGTTGCCATGCTGAATGGTATCCGTCACACCTGGAACGATGCCGACAAGGTACGCATCGCCAAACAGCAACTGGCACAAGTGATGTACGGAGGCAATGAAACCCAGAAGAAAGGTGACTTCCGTTTCGTGGTGGACGATAATGCTATTTATCACACACTTAGTGATTTCCGATCGGCTGATGCACGAAAGAAATATCAGTTGCTCCAGCAGAAGGAAAAGGATTTGGATACGATGATTGATGCACTTGACAGAGTACGGGCCAAGTACGCTTCTGGTAATCAGAGTACAAAAGGTCAGCTGACTCCCGGCATACTAGATCAGGAAAAACGGGTAAAGGAATTGCGCGAGGAGATAGCTCGTCTGACCCTCGACATCCGGAACACGGAAATCCGCAAACTCAAAAATCCTTAATATTCACATAACCATGGAAACACTGATTATCATTGCACTCATCGTAGGCGGATTGATACTTTTTGCCATAGAGGTCTTCCTGATTCCCGGCATCAGCATAGCGGGAATCGGGTCGGCGGTATGCATCCTGTATGCCATCTATTCCGCCTTTACATCACTCGGTTCGGAGGCAGGATTCATTACCTTAGGAGTTTCCCTGTTGGGCATCATCGGCGTCACGTGGTGGTTCATGCGCTCAAAGACCGTAGACCGCCTGTCGCTGAAGAAAACGCTCGACTACCGTCCCTCACCTTTTGAAGGAATGGACCTGAAACCCGGTGACAAAGGCATGAGCGTCACCCGCCTGACCCTGATAGGTAATGCCGACTTCAACGGACACATCATCGAGGTACAATCGGCCGACGGATTCATCGACGAAAAAACACCGGTAGAAATTGTCCGCATCAACGAAACCACTGTTTACGTGAAGCAGGCATAATCCCTCTCTCCCTTTTTGTATTCACTTTTAAATCTAAGTTATATGATTAATCCCGCTTATCTTCCGTTTATACTGGCCGGAGGTGCCATTATCTTCCTGGTCATATTCTTTCACTATGTACCTTTCTTTCTTTGGCTTTCGGCCAAGGTGTCAGGAGTAAAGATTTCGCTTATCCAGCTGTTCCTGATGCGTATCCGTAACGTACCGCCTTACGTCATTGTGCCTGCCATGATTGAAGCCCACAAGGCCGGACTGAGCACCATTACGCGCGACGAGCTGGAAGCTCACTACATGGCCGGCGGACACGTGGAAAAGGTGGTACATGCGCTGGTATCGGCATCAAAAGCCAATATCGACCTGTCTTTCCAGATGGCCACCGGAATCGACCTGGCCGGACGTGACGTGTTCGAAGCCGTACAGATGTCAGTCAACCCGAAAGTCATTGACACACCTCCTGTAACTGCTGTAGCCAAAGACGGTATCCAGTTGATAGCCAAAGCTCGTGTAACCGTACGCGCCAATATCCGCCAATTGGTAGGTGGTGCCGGTGAAGACACCGTACTGGCTCGTGTAGGCGAAGGTATCGTCTCCTCCATCGGTTCTTCCGAAAACCACAAATCGGTACTCGAAAACCCTGACTCCATCTCCAAACTTGTGTTGCGTAAGGGACTGGATGCCGGTACTGCCTTCGAAATCCTTTCCATTGATATAGCCGACATCGATATAGGTCGTAACATCGGAGCTTCCTTGCAGATAGACCAGGCCAATGCCGACAAGAACATCGCTCAGGCAAAGGCTGAGGAACGTCGTGCTATGGCTGTTGCCCTGGAGCAGGAAATGAAAGCCAAAGCCGAAGAAGCCCGTGCTAACGTAATTCAAGCCGAAGCAGAAGTGCCTAAAGCCATGGCAGAAGCCTTCCGCAGCGGCAACCTCGGTATCATGGACTACTACCGGATGAAGAACATTCAGGCCGACACCGACATGCGAAGCAGCATTGCCCGCCCTGATTCACACCCGGCCGGACATGAACCCATCGGCAAATAAAAAGACAGAAACAAAACACTTAACTTGCTAACTAAAAACAAATGCGTATGAAAAAGTATTTTCCTCCTTCAGAACTGATCATCAATGAAGATGGTTCGGTGTTCCACCTCCACGTGAAACCAGAACACCTGGCAGATAAAGTCATCCTGGTAGGCGACCCCGGACGTGTGGCTCTCGTAGCCTCCCATTTCGACACCAAAGAATGCGAAGTAGAAAGCCGTGAGTTCCGTACCGTGACCGGTACCTATCAGGACAAACGCATCACGGTAACCTCTACCGGTATCGGATGCGACAACGTAGACATCGTAATGAACGAACTCGACGCACTGGCCAACATCAATTTCCAGACCCGTGAAGAAAACGATACCTTCCGTCAGTTGGAAATTGTGCGTATCGGTACCTGCGGCGGTTTGCAACCTTATACGCCTGTAGGCACCTACATCTGTTCCGCGATCTCCGTAGGATTCGACGGCCTCCTGAACTTCTACGAAGGACGTAACGCGGTGTGCGACCTGCCCATGGAACGTGCTCTGCTTAACCATTTAGGTTGGACGGGCAATCTCTGTGCACCGGCTCCCTATGTGATTCATGCCAACGAAGAACTGGTAGACCGTATCGCCGGTACAGACATGGTACGTGGTGTGACAGTAGCCTGTGGCGGTTTCTTCGGTCCGCAAGGACGCCAGCTCCGTATTCCACTGGCCGACCCGCACCAGAACGAGAAAATCGAGAACTTCGAATATCAGGGACACCGCATCACCAACTTCGAGATGGAAAGTTCCGCACTGGCCGGACTGGCACGTCTGCAAGGACATAAAGCTACCACCGTGTGCATGGTCATTGCGAACCGCGTAGCCAAGGAAGCCAACACCGGATACAAGAACAAAATTGACGATCTGATTAAAGTCGTACTCGAAAGAATCTAATAAACTTATTATGAATCAGCAGGTTCTCTTCTTCGGGAGAGAACCTGTTTTTATGTCTGAAAACTCACTCATATGGAAGCAAGTTTTAAATCCACCCTTACTGACAAGCGTCAACGATACGCTCAGTTCCTCGAACAGTTCGCCCCTCTGATTGAAGGCGAGAAAAACGAAATCAGCGTACTGGCCAACACCAGTGCCGCCCTGAAAGAAGCCTTCGGATTCTTTTGGGTAGGCTTCTACCTCGTACACGAAGGCGAACTCCACCTTGGTCCGTTTCAGGGCAGCGTGGCCTGCTACCGCATCAAGAAAGGACGCGGCGTATGCGGCACCGCCTGGGCTGAAGCCCGTACCCAACTCGTGCCCGACGTAGATAAGTTCCCTGGCCACATTGCCTGCAGTTCCCTCTCCCGTTCCGAAATCGTCGTGCCGATGATAGCCGCAGGAGAAGTGCGGGGCGTGCTCGACATCGACAGCGACCAGCTGGCTACATTCGATGAAACCGACCGTGAATACCTCGAAAAAGTAGTCGACCTGCTGGTGAAAACCCTCTACCAACCTGCATAAATCTGCCGACTCCACTTCCGGATGTAACCCGAAAACCGTATCTTTGCAAGGATTTTAAAAAGACATATACACGTGAACATATTACAAACTGAAGATACCATCTGTGCCATTGCTACCGCTCAGGGCGGAGCCATCGGCACCATCCGCGTGTCGGGTCCGGAAGCCATCACCCTCACCGACCGCATCTTTAAGCCCGTTTCCGGCAAGCCATTAGCTGAACGCGCACCTTATACCCTCACCTTCGGCCATATCCTCACACCCGAAGGAGAAATCATCGACGAAGTGCTGGTCAGCCTTTTCCGTGCCCCTCACTCTTACACTGGTCAGGATTCCACGGAAATCTCCTGCCACGGCTCGAGCTACATCCTCCAGCAAGTGATGCAGCTTCTTATCCGCCAAGGATGCCGTGCCGCCGGACCGGGTGAATATACCCAGCGTGCCTTCTTGAATGGCAAGATGGACCTGAGCCAGGCCGAAGCCGTGGCCGACCTCATCGCATCCACCTCTGCCGCTACCCACCGCATGGCCATGAACCAGATGCGCGGCGGATTCAGCCGTGAACTGGCTGTCCTGCGCGACAAGCTACTCCACCTCACCTCCCTCATGGAACTGGAACTCGACTTCAGCGACCACGAGGAACTGGAGTTTGCCGACCGTTCGGAACTGGAAGACATCGCCCGTCAGATTGAGCAGGTTATCCATCACCTGGTAGATACGTTCAGCGTGGGCAATGCTCTGAAGAACGGAGTGCCCGTGGCTATCGTTGGCGAAACAAATGCCGGTAAGTCCACCCTGCTGAATGCCCTCCTGAACGAAGAACGTGCCATCGTGAGCGACATTCATGGCACCACCCGCGACGTCATTGAAGACACCATGAATCTTGGAGGTATCACCTTCCGCTTCATCGATACCGCCGGTATCCGCGAAACAACCGACACCATCGAAAGCTTAGGCATCGAACGGAGTTTCCAGAAGCTGGATCAGGCCAACATCGTGCTTTGGGTTATTGATGCCACTTGTGCCGAAGAGCAATACCGTCAGTTGGCCGACAAGATTTTGCCTCGCTGCAAGAACAAGCACTTGGTGATTGTCTTCAACAAGGCAGATTTGCTTTCATCGGCTGATTCTTCAGCAGATGAACAAATCGCTCGCCTGAAAGCTACTCTCCCTGACTTGCCGGAGGATGCTTGTGTGCTTTCCCTTTCGGCTAAGCAGAAAGAGGGACTTTCTCAGCTTCAGAAGCAGTTGGTAGACTTTGCTGCCCTGCCTGATCTCTCACAGAACGATGTGGTGGTAAGTAATATCCGCCATTACGAAGCACTAAGCCGTGCGCTGGAAGCTATCCACCGCGTACAAGACGGACTGGCCATGCAACTTTCCGGTGACCTGGTTTCACAAGACCTTCGCGAATGTCTTTATCACTTGGGAGAAATCGTGGGCGGAACGATTGAGACGGATGAGGTGCTGGGGAATATTTTTAAGCACTTTTGTGTGGGAAAGTGAGATTTTGCATCGGAAAGTAGGACGGATTTCACAACGGCAAAGAAAAACAAAGAAAAGTAAAGCCAAAGCAACAAATACACTGAAAGCCAACGATATTTTTTTTAGTGGTGTCGGTGGCTTTTTTGTTTCCGTTTGTCTTTGTTTGTCGTTTTTTTGTTGTTAATTTGTTGCTGAAACAAAATTGAGCAACAAAAGCAACAAAAATGAGCAACAAAGAAAGTATCAAACTAAGGAAAAGGAAGATGCCAACGGGCAACACTTCGCTCTATCTCGACATCTACAGGAACGGGAAAAGAGAATACGAGTATCTGAGGTTGTACCTCATACCCGAAAAGAACCGACAGGATAAGGAAAAGAACCGGGAGACCATGAAGCTGGCCGAAGCTATCAAGGCAAAGCGCACGGTGGAACTGCAGAACAAAGAGTTCGGTTTCAAGAACGACTATGCGGAAGATACCCTGTTCTTTGACTATTACGAAAAGATGTGCAAGGATCGTCTCGGCAGCAAGGGCAATTGGGGAAACTGGAAGTCCTGTCTCCGGCACATGGAGAAATACGAGCCGAACAGGAAAATCACGTTTGCAGAGATTACCCCCAAATGGGTGCAGGGCTTCAAGGACTATCTCGAACATGAAGCGTGCGCATGGGGCTGTGACTTCAGGGAACGTCAGAACGACCACCCTCTTTCCCGGAACTCGAAGCTGTCATACTTCAACAAACTTCGGGCCTGCCTGAATGCGGCTTTCGAGGAAAGGATAATCAGCAGGAATCCGCTTACCGGCATTGAAGGCTTTAAGCAGGAGGAAGGAACGAGAATGTATCTCACACTTGACGAGGTGAAATTACTGTCTCAGACCGAATGTGAATACCCTAACATCAAACGTGCGTTTCTCTTCTCCTGCCTGACCGGGCTTCGCCGGAGCGACATCATAAACCTGACATGGGGCGATGTTCACCAGCAGGGAGACTACACACGTATCATATTCCGGCAGAAGAAAACCAAAGGACAGGAATATCTGGACATCAACCAGCAGGCGGCAAAGCTCATGGGCGAAAGGAAAAGAGACGATGAACATGTATTCACCGACATTCATTCCCCTTCATGTACCAACGAAGCCATAAAGCGGTGGGTACTGCGTGCCGGCATAAAGAAGGATATCACGTTCCACTGCGGACGGCATACCTTTGCCGTGATGATGCTCGACCTGGGCACCGACATTTACACCGTGTCGAAACTTCTCGGACATCGGGAGCTGTCAACTACTCAGATTTACGCAAAGGTGCTCGACAAGAACAAACAGGCGGCTGTTTCTAAGATACCTGACATTCTCGAATGACAAAAGCAAAAAAAGCAAATGCTTTTCAGAAAAAGCAAAAAAAGCAATTGGTTTTTTCGTGAAAAATCGTGCTTGAAAATCAGTAAGTTACAAAAAGCATTTGCTTTTTATGGTTATTTTATGGTTGAATTAATGGGAAAAGCAAAAAAAGCAATTGGTTTTTTCTAAAAAAATACATTTCGTAATACACTGATAATCATCATCATATAAAAAAGCAAAAAAAGCAATTGGTTTTTCACAAAAAACTCATGTCTATATTAGAAAAGAAACGAAAGAAAAGAAAAGAAAAATTTTCCCCCATACCCCCTTTATAAAGAAAAGAAAATAAAGAAAAGAAAAGATGTGCGCTAACGTTATGCGCGTGCACGTGCGCGCGAGAGAAGGACCATTTTGCTGACGTTAGCAAAATGATGACACCCGAAAAAGAAAGCGGCTGCCGGAGATAACCGACAACCGCCTTCTTTGTTTTTATCCTTTGTAGATTTTTCCGGTACCGAGCAACAGCCAATTTGCCGAAACCTTGAAATACTTCACAAGTGGGATGATCCAGCCGACTTCAAAATATCCCCGGTTCATATCGGAACGCTGTGTGTAAAAATGTCTGCGGTCGATTTTGTATGTTTCACAGAACCCGGCCAGACCGCCTGGTAATCTTCCAGCATCCAAAAGTTCCTGCACGATTTGAAAGAACCTTTGCTGAACATCGAGGGTGTCCTGCGAATAAACTCTTGTCTTACTCATTTTCTGCTCCCCTTGCTATAACACGGTTAAGAACGTCTCTAAGAGAATTTATTTCTTCAGTGGGTAAATTATATACTTCGCGCCTATCGAGCTCAATATCGAGCTGCAAAAGGGCATTTTTGAGGTTATCACTGTTATATCCGTTCTCAATCTGTGAGACAAGTGTCTCAATAACTAACCAATAGTGTTTCATAAGCATTATTTTTCTTTGATGTAGATTGCTGAGTTTCCTTCTTCCGCTATTCCATAGTTCCACATTTTGAATTGAGATATACCCCAATCTTTTATAATTCTTTTATCTTCTCTGTTTATAACGTCACCATCATCATCACATTCAAAGAATGAAATCGTTGGCTCTCCGTAGGTTATGTTTATTGAGTAGTAGTAATTTGAACTTCCAGATATAAATTCAAACCTTGTATCCGTGATGATAGCTGTTCCATAAGCAGTGAAGCATGGGAACAGTATAACGACCGGTGTTATTTCTTTAGGTTCAGGGTACGGATGAAATTCTATGGTCTCCGAATATTGTTCTTTACCAGTCAAGCTACTGATATAGGTACCTTTATATGTACCGTATAAGGTTGTCCATATTTCTTTTACTGTTTCATTCATTGCTGGTTGTTCCGTTTCTTCTTTTGAACACGACATGACACTTAGTGCCATTATCGCAAAAGGAATAATCTTTCTCATATACTCTGCATTTTTTCTATGATTGAAATAAGTCTATCCATTTGCTCGTCCTTTTTTTCAAGCAACGATATAAATCTTTCGGAAGTGTTAATGACTGAATTACCGTCTCCTGATACAGCGACACTACTGTCAACCGCCAGCACCCCCAAACTATCTTTATAGAAAAAGCCAATACTTTTGTTTGTAACCTTTGCTATAGATTCTATCAATCCGCTTTTTACATCATCCGCTTTTAATGCAGAATGGAGTCTTTGGTCGTTAGAAAAACCAAGTAAACGTGCTAATTCAGAGAGATTTATTCCTTCTGATGCTAATATTTCTTTAAGTTCTTTTCCGCTCATATTCAGTGAGTTTTATTCGTTCAAACAACTTTATTTGCAAATTTCCAACAGAATTGTTTGGTTATACCAACAAAACTGTTTATATTTGCAGAGCAATAAGGAAACATATTGATGTTATAAATATGTTTTTAGGTGCAAAAATAATAAAGAGTGCTTAACAAGCAAAGAATAAACAACTAAAAAACATATAGTTATGTATAACAAAACATTTATCGAGCTTTACAACGAAGCAAAGAACCAGCCGACACCTGCTCAGAAGTTTATTTCTGATGTAGCGTCAATTACCCACCGTTCAGAGGTGACAGTAAGAATGTGGCTTGCAGGAGCGCAAGTACCGGATGATCTGGCAAAAGTTACAATTGCCGACAAGTTTGGGGTAAGTGCTGAAGGACTGTTCCCGAAAAAGAAAGAAGAGTAACAACAACTAAAGACAACGCAATATGGATAAGATTTTCAGAATATTTGAGAACATAATAAACGCAATCATGATAGTGATTGGAGTAGTTTCAGTTATTGGAGGTTTCGTTACAGGTATGTGGCACTGCTTCCTTTTAGGTGCGATGTCATTCTCAATACCCTATGCGATATGGAATGAGAGACGATAAAGGATTTTGCCTTTTGTCATGGCAAGCATTACTGGGACGATTTTAATAGGAGATTACAATGGCAGAAAAAGAATACACAGCATTACGTGAGCAGATAGACGAGCTCAGACGTTTACTGCTTGCCGGGACAAAGGAAGTCCTAACGATTGATGAATGTGCAATACTTACAGGGTATTCCAAAAATCACCTTTACAAGCTCACTTCACAGCGAGCAATACCTTTCTACAAACCGCTCGGTGGTTCGATAAGGTTCAAGAAATCAGAGGTAGAGGACTGGCTGTTACAGAACAGACAGGCTACCGTAAGCGAGATAAATAGTTTAGCAACAACGTATTGTGTAACAAATAAATAATCAACGCATGAAGAAAATAGTAATCAGGCAAATTAGCCTACTGAACTTCAAAGGTATCAGAAATCTGACAGTCAATTTTGACGAGTACGAAACTTTCATCTACGGAAACAACGGTACCGGAAAGACAACCCTATTTGATTCCTTTACGTGGCTTCTGTTCGGCAAGGACAGCAAGGACCGCAAGGACTTCAACATCAAAACTCTGGACGAGAACAACAAACCTATTGAACGCATTCCGCATGAGGTATCGGCCACAATCGAGGTGAACGGCGAGGAAATCACCCTCCGCAAGTGCTATAACGAAAATTGGACGAAAAAGCGCGGATCTGCTGTCGAGACTTTCAACGGTCACAGCGTAGAATGCTACTACAACGATGTTCCATGCTCGGTTACTGAATACACGAAGAAGATAGCCGACATCTGCGATGAAAAGGTGTTCAAGCTGATTACCAGCCCTACATTCTTCACCTCACAGAAGAAAGAGTTCCAGCGTGGAATGCTGTTCCAGCTTGCCGGTGATGTAACCAACGATGATGTTCTGCAGAGCTACCCACAGTTTGCCGACCTTGTGGCGAAGATGTCAGGAAAGACACTTGACGAACTGAAACGTGAGGTGGCAAGCAAGAAGAGAATAATCAAGGACAATTCAGACAACATTCCTGCACGTATTGACGAGAGAAAGCGTGATATCCCCGAAGAAAGAGACTGGTCCGCTCTTCAGGCAGAAATCGACAAATGCAGAAAGGATATTGCGGAGATTGACGAGCAGATGGCTGACCGTTCTAAGGCTTACAACGAGGTGACGAAAGAAAAACAGCGTGTAGCAAAGGAACTTTCGGACGTACGTGTGAAGATTTCAGCGAGAGAAAGCGAACTGAATACCGAACTGCTCTCTGACTATCGTAATGCCGTGAATGAACACAACAAGGCTGTAAACCGTGTTTCAACGCTGGAGAATGACCGCCGATACAAGAACATTTCCCTTCAGCGTGCAAAGAATGAGCTTCAGGCACTCAACGACAGAAGAGAAGTCCTTGTCAAGGAATGGAGGTCTATCAAGAATGAGGAATTTGTGGTGGACGAAAACAAGCTGGTGTGCCCTACATGTCACAGACAGTTTGAAGCTGAAGATGTGAATGCCAAAATTGTCCAGATGCAGTCTGATTTCAACAGCCATAAGGCAGCAAGACTGGAAGCCAACAAGTCTAAAGGTCTTGAAGTGAAAGCCGGTATCGAAGCGAAGGAAAAGGAAATCAGTCTGATTGAAAACGAGATATTCGACATCGAGAGTGAAATCGAGAAAGTCAAGGCTTCATCGGCATACAACCATGAGCCGGTAGCTCCGGAGACAGCATCGGCTATCAGTTCAGACAAAACTATCATCGAACTGAAAAACCGTGAAACGGATTTGAGAAACCAGCTCGAAACAGAGGTGCAGGCTCCTGACACAAGCGACCTGAAGGATAAGAGACGTCAGCTTGAAAGCATCATACAGCAGAACACCATAGCGCTTGACGGAAAACAGCGTATCGAGAACAACAAAAAGCGCATTGAAGAGCTGGAGAATGAATACCGCAAGTGCCAGGAACAGCTCGCTGAGCTTGAAGGTGTAGAGTTTGAGATACAGCAGTTCAGCAAGGCACGCATAGAACAGGTTGAAAGCCGAATTAACGGACTGTTCCGTATCGTGAAGTTCAAGATGTTTGAGCAACAGATAAACGGAGGTGAGATAGAGACCTGCGAAGCTATGGTAAACGGAGTTCCTTTCTCCGACCTTAACGATGCAATGAAAATCAATGCCGGGCTGGATATCATCAACGCAATAAGCAATGCAAACGGCATATCTGCTCCGATCTTCATCGACAACAGAGAAAGCGTTACGGAGATTGTGAGCGTGATGTCTCAGGTTATCAACCTTGTAGTTGACCGCAACTGCAAAACATTAAAAATCGACTGATATGGCAAAAGACTGTTATGACTGGAATACGTGGTTCTATGAAGTACCACGTATCATGTGCCACAAGTTCAACGAACGTGTGACAATGAAAACAGAGCTTGAAACCGGATTGATACGAATTTTCAAGGATGATGTGGAAATCAGAACGATTGACGGTTCAAGCATGACACTGAAAGAATATGAGGAGCTCCTCGTAAAAACAGCAAAGGAAGCATCAATGCTAATTATTAACCAATAAAAACAACAACGCAATGACATCAAATCAAACAGCGCAGGGAGCGCAACAGAGTAAAGCAATCGCTAAGTACGAGAACATTTCAGAACAGGTGTTGAACAAAATCGAGAAGTTTCAGGGTGACGGAAGCCTGACGCTTCCTGCCAACTACTCGGTGGAAAACCACATGAAGAGTGCCTGGCTTATCCTTCAGTCCACAAAAGACCGAAACGACAAACCGGTGCTGGAAGTCTGCACAAAGGATAGTATCGCAAACGCTCTCTTTGACATGGTTCTTCAGGGGCTGGCCGTAAGCAAGAAACAGGGTTATTTCATAGCCTACGGAAACAAGCTGGAGTTCCAGCGTTCATACTTCGGAACTGTAGCCCTTGCAAAGCGTGTGGGCGGTATCAAGAAGGAGCCTGTGGCTCAGATAATCTACGAGGGAGACGAATTTGTTTACAGCATAGATCCGAACACTGCAGAAATAAAAATTATCAAGCACGAGCAGAAGATTGAGAACATCGACAATACGAAAATCAAGGCTGCATACGCGCTGGTTACTCTTCCTGACGGTACCACAAACGTGACCATTATGTCTATGCAACAGATACGTGCATCATGGAATCAGGGAGCTACAAAGGGAAATTCTCCGGCACACAAGAACTTTGCTGAAGAAATGGCGAAAAAGACGGTTATCAACAGAGCATGTAAGATGCTTGTAAACTCTTCGGATGATGCCTGGCTGTATGAAGGCAAGAATGACGAAATGGACGTAGATACAGCGGAAAGACAGCGTACGGCTACGATACAGCAAGGAAAGCAGGAGGTAGATGTTGACGAAGCGGTCTATGAAGATGTTACCGGAAAGACGGAGGAAACAGCTTCATCACCTACACCGGCGGCTACCGAACAGCCACAGCAGACAACTGAAGATGACGGTCCTGGTTATTGATTGAGATATGGGAATGAACCTGCATGTAATCGGAAGCAACTCACTCGGCAACTGCTACATATTAGAGACCGAAAACGAAGCTCTAATACTCGAAGCAGGGGTACGGATGTCTGAAGTGAAAAAGGCTCTCAGATGGCAATTGAGAAAGGTCGTAGGGGCTGTAATCACTCACGAACATAACGACCATGCCGGATATGTTGCCGATATGATTGCTTCCGGCATACGGGTTCTTGCTCTCGAAGAAGTTTTCAGGAGCAAGAATCTGACCGGAAAGCCCTACACACACCCGATAAAACCGGGGAAAGGATATATGTTGGGGAACTTCAGAATCATAAATGTGCTTGTCAAGCACGATGTTCCCTGTGTGGCATACATAATAAGCCATAAGGAAATGGGCCGCCTGTTGTTTGTTACAGATACCGTGACGCTCGATGTCACAGTTCCTAAACTGAACCACATAATGATTGAAGCCAACTATGCGGATGACATTGTGGATAGGAACGTGGAAAGCGGACGGATGCCTGCATCAATGAGACCGAGACTTCTCAACTCCCACATGGAGATAGAACAGACAAAGACTATCCTTTCAGAGAACGACCTTTCGTGTGTGGATAACATTGTACTGATACACCTTTCGGACGGAAATTCCGATGAAGAGCGTTTCGTCCGTGAAGTAAGAGAACTGACGGGGAAGCCGGTATATGCCGCAAGCCCCGGTATGGATATAGACCTTTCCATAAACCCATACTGATATGAAGCGGATATTGATTGAAAAGAAAAACGGTATGTTCAACCTTCAGAACATCTACATACAGCTACGTGCAGCGCAGGACGGTGTATATGAGTTCATGATGAAGAGAGTGCGGAAGAAACGCACCATAAATCAGAACGACTGGCTTTGGGGAGCTGTTTATCCCCTCCTGCTGGATGCAATGCTGGATGCAGGCTGGGAGCTGACAAGCGTTGAACAGGTACACGAATTTTTCAAGTCATCAATGCCGCAGGACGATGTTCTGAACAGGGAAACGGGAGAAATCGTAAGCATACCGAAATCTACGGCAGCTATGGACACGGTTCAGTTTTCAACCTACATCGAAAAGCTGAGAGACTATGCAATGGAATATCTCAACGTGGAAATTCCCGAACCTGATAAGGACTGGAAGAAACATCTAAACGACAACGACCATGAAACAAGTTCCGAATGATTTGCTTCAAAGTCTCATACGGCATATTCCGCTAATATTGGATGGTTTGGACGAGGACAAGTTAAGAACAAGTCTGAAGCTGGGAAATGCCGTCAGACTGACAAAAAAGAACCTTCAACGACTTAAAAAAATAGACAGTAAAAATGAAACAACGGATTGACACAAGAAAGGACGAGGTGAGATACATCACCAGTGATCCGAAAAAAATGATAAACAAGTATATCGTTTCAACGGTATGCAAGACGTGGACTGAGGACTTCATCGACGAGGACACCGGAGAAGTGGTAAGCATCGAGAGAAACGAAGTCCTGTTCCCGCGAGGAACATTCATCGACCCTGATGTGCTGGCAAGAATACAGTTCAGCATGCAGGCTGACGGCATCAAGGAGGTGGAAGTGAGCAACCAGAAGCGAATGGCTTTTGAAAACAAGAATACAAGTCTTTACCCGTGGACGGTTGTAGCTGAAATCGGAGACAAGAAATATAAGTTCCTGATGTATGCAAGCTCCATGATGAACATGCTGGAGATTATGAATGATTACATCGAACTGAATTTCACTTATGGTTACACAATAGTCCAGGCTAAAGAAATGGATTCCTGCATCATTCTTACCGACAATCTCCGGAACACAAACGGAGACCTCGAAAAGGAATATCTCAAAGGTGATATGTCGCTCGATGAATATGCTGACGCTAAAGAAGATGAACAGCAGGCTACAGAAGTGGTGAAGAAGTTCTACGGACTTGACTTGAAGATAACGATGTCGGACGAGACAGAAATCACACAGAGTTTCATCGTACACACCGTTGATACAGACCGTGCCATGATGATAATATCACAATATATCAGAAAAGCAGAGAGCGAGACGAAGAAAAGGCTGGCAGAGAAAGGTCAGGACTATGTAATCAGAGACTTCAAGCTCTGCATCGAAAAGGCGGCTCCCATACCGGCTGTAGCTTTTGTGCCAAAAGAGTTCTCGATGGTATATAACGACTGTAAGTAAAAAGGCAATGGAAGACAAGATAATATTTCGTAAGCACTGGGCAGATGCAATCAAGGTCCTGCCTGATGAAATCCGGCTTGAAGTTTACGATGCTTTTGTGAACTATGCCTTTTCCGGTGACGAGAGTGTTAGCTTGTCTCCAACCGCCATGGTAGCTTTCACATTTATAAAGAACGATATCGAAAGCGAAAGGAGAAGGCAGCTTTCAATATCAGAAAAGAGGAAGGCGGCAGGCTCTAAGGGTGGAAGACCTCGAAAGAATATGTGCCCAGAGCAACAACAGGCACAAATGCTTGAAGCAGTCTTGGAAGCTCCACCTGAAGAGCCAATTTCGGACGTTGTCTTGGAAACAGACCTTTTCGGCAATGAGATTGTTCATGAACCTGAGAAAAAGCCGCCTACGGCACGAAAACCTCCTCAGAAAAGAAAATACGCTCCACTTGTATTGCTCACTGAAGACGAATATAACAAGCTGGCTTCCCAATACGGTGAAGAAGGTGCTCAATGGATGATAACGAAGCTCGATAACTATAAGGCTGCAAGAGGTATGACATATAAGTCTGACTATCGCGCCATATTGAATTGGGTGATTAAAGAATACGAAAAAGAATTAATGCAAAATAGGAATCATGGGACTAATGAGAATTGGCGACCTTCTGCAAAGGAGCAAAGAGACGCAGAATTTGCCCAGTATATCACCGAAAAGCTCTCAGGCGATTGAATGTATAAACAAGTACATCGACAAGGTGAATTTCCTGAAGCTGTTCAATCCGGACATGCAGTACAAATACTGCAAGAACCTTGACAGATGTTACTCCGGTTCCGCTCCCACCCTGTCGGTCGTATCTGAAGCATTCGGTGAAGATGTGGCAACATCATGGATTGCAATCATGGTGAGAGATCTGTCAGAGTTTGCAGGATGCAAAGATAAACTGAGCCTGTCACAGATAAACCACCTCGAAAGGCTGGTAATGCTGAACTTCGGATACATGAAGGTTACAGAACTGATGCACTTCTTCGTAATGTTCAAATCGGGGAAATTCGGAAAGTTCTACGGTGCCGTTGACGGTCTTGTCATAATGGAAGCCCTTCAGGATTTCGCAAAGATGCGAAGGGATAAGATTAACGAGATAGAGACCAGACGTCACAAGGAAGAGAAAGAACGTGCCGACCGTGAACACGCTAAAAGAGCAATGACGTATCAGGAATACCAGGAACTGAAATGGCTCTTCAACATGGGATATGAACCGTGGAGAATTAAAAAAGAGCTGGAGGAACAGAGAAAAGCAAACAAATAACCATATAACGCAATACATTATGAGTAAAGAAAATAACAACAGTGTCAAGGAAGCGATAAAGGCTTACCTCGACGATCGAGCAAAGAATGACGAGCTTTTCGCAAAGAGCTATGCGAAAGCAAACAAGAATATAGACGAGTGTTTCGAATATGTCATCGGAGAAGTAAGGAAGAAAGGAAATGCCGTTTACATGTCCGATGCTGAAGTGTTCGGGCTGGCGGTCCACTACTATGACGAGGATGACATCAAAATAAACAGACTGCCGAAAGGAACAAAAGTGAGTGCTTCTTCATCCGCTCCGGCTGTTGAACTTTCTGAGGAAGACAAAGCGAAAGCACACGACCAGGCAGTCAAGGAGTACAAACAGCAGTGTATCGACCGTATGCGTGCAGCCGAAGAGCAGAAAGCTAAGAAACTTGCTGAACGCAGAAAAGCCGAGAGAGAGAAAAACAACACCTTACAACCGTCACTATTTGATTTCTAAGACTATGAGACCTCGTAATAAAACAGAACGAATGGTGCTTGAAATGAGCAGCAGACTACATGATATTTCAGATGAAAAAAAAGAGTGGGCTTTCAGACTTTTTCCTGTTAATGGTTTCTATCTGAAATCAGGAAAAGTATGGTGTCAGTGTTGCGGTCATGTTGACATCGTATCTAAACCTGAACTTTCTGTTAGTTTGGAGCTTGAAAGCCATGTTTGCCCTAAATGCGGAAAGAATATCAAAATCACACATCTGCATGAAGGAGAGTTCTATAACGAAGATAGGTTTGTTTCATTTGTAGAGACCTTTGATAAATGGAATGTAATACGCACATTCAAAGCGTCACGTATAAATGACGAAATGGGAAATGAAACTGAGTACATGATACATGAGGTATATCAGAACTGGATAAATGATAATGGGAAGGAAATTATTGTCACACGTCCATACACCCGTTCAATACATCATCAATCATGGAAAATACATGAAGCAATGACTATCGGATATCACAATTTCAGTGCAAATGGGTATTATGTCTTTGATGACATGTTCGATACTGAGCGTAATTTCTTCTATCCATGTGCCAAAGTAACAGATATATTAAAACGTAACGGTTGGAAAAATGAGTTCATTAAACGTGGTGTTCCGGTAGCAAAGGCAATGATACAACTTCTTACTAACCCTTTTGCGGAAACGCTTGTCAAGCAAGGACAGATCAGCGTATTCAAATACATGCTGAAGAAAGGAAATTATCAGTTGCCATATATATACGCATTGAATATATGTCACCGAAACGGATATGTCATAAATGACGCTTCAATGTGGTTTGATTATATGGATTTACTGCATGAGTTCAATCTTGACACCCACAATGCACACTATGTATGCCCTAAAAATCTAAAAGCTGAACATGACCGTCTTCTGAAGAGAAAGAACAGAGAGGATGAAAGAAGGGAGAAGCTGGAGAAGCTAAGAGAAGCCCAGGGCTGGGAAAAAACATACGCACAGGAAAAAGGTCGTTTCTTCGGTATATGCTTCGGTAATGAGAACATCATTATAACGGTCGTACAGTCCGTAGCAGAAATGGCAGAGGAAGGTAAGGCTATGCACCACTGTGTGTATTCTATGGGCTACTACAAGAAGAAAGAAAGCCTTATACTGTCGGCAAAGGATAAGGACGGGAACCGAATTGAAACCATAGAATTAAGCCTTAAAACATTCGAAGTCTTACAAAGCCGCGGGGTATGCAACAGCAACACACCGCAACATGATGAAATCATCAATCTAATAAACAATAACATCAACTTAATAAAACAAGCAGCATGAATCCAAAGGAAGATAAGAGAATCCGATACAATCAAATGGTAGAAGGTATCGAGAATGCAAAAATGTATGACGGTCGTGGAACTTATGACACTTACGTTTGCGAGAAGTGCGGAAACCAAATGATTACCACATACAAGGACAAAGGTGTAACACCGTTCACAATGAGGTGCGGAGATTGCGGAGGTGTAATGATGCACGTACAGACAAAAACCACCGTTGAACCGGGTGTGAGAGTGAACGAATGGGTACGTCCTACACTTGAACAGTTCCTGAAGATGCCGAATGCAGCTCAGGAGCATGTACTGAACGGAGGACTGATACTTAAAGTCATGCAACCTGAAGAAGACCCGTTCTTCCCTATCAAGAAGATTATGGAGAAGATGCCGGCAAAGGAAAGTATCAGGATAGCGTATATCCCTATCGTGGTATGCAATGCAGCACTTCACTATGCAAAGCTGGTTGCCGATTATTGCGCTTCACACCGTATGCCTTACAAGCTGGAATGCCGAACTATCCGTCAGGAATCAGTGGAATACATTCAAACGTGCCTGAAAACCGTTGACAAAAGCACGTACGAGCAGTTGGAACAGCAGACAAACGAGTTCTTCTATTCAACGCAAACAGACCTTATTACCCTGTACTGGACTGTTAGAAACGAATTTCTGAAGTATTTCCCCGGTCTCGATGATGACCAGATGGAAATATACACGAACATCTACATTTCACACTCCCTGTTCTCTTATGTGAGAGATTTTCAAGTCACGGCAGAGAAACACATGAGTAAGGTTTGCGGTTGCACAATTAAGACAGACCCCGATATCCATATACTGAAGATATGGAAGTCACTCAGCAAAATATCTGAAGGCTACGACATAGGTAAGGCTCCGATCGTAGAGCTGGCCCTTAAAGTTATCGCAAACAGAATTGACGAGCACGTCTTTTCAGAGGTTGAACTAACTGAAGATTGAACATGGATGCGAAAGCTTTCTTCGACCTTGTGGCTAAAATGAGAGAGAAGCAGAAAGAATACTTCCGGACACGAAGCGGTTCTGCTCTCTCCCACAGCCGGGACCTCGAAAAACGAGTAGATGCAGAGATTGACAGAGTGAAGAAAATCCTTCACGATAAACAAAACCCAAAACTTTTCTAAAATGGATAAATCAGAATATAAAGTTTGTGAGGTGTGCGGAAAGGAAAAGCACATCAGTGAGTTCAGCAAATCATATCCTCGCCGGTGCAAGGAATGTGTGGCCGAACATACGAGAATGATAAGAAAGCGTTCCCAAAATGCCGAAAAACGTTCTCAAAACACCGAAAATCGCACAGAATTACCGAAAAAACGTACAGAAACCGTGAAAGCACGTATCAAGGCTACAGGTGAAATAATCGACATCGCCAGCTATGCAAGGGTAACTCTCAGCAAGTGCGACAGCTACGGTGACCCGCTGGAGCTCGGATTTGACGAAGTGGAAATACTGGCAGAAAAGACGGACGATATCGACTGGGAACAGAGACGCTACGAGATTGCGAAGGCTGCTATGCAAGGACGATTAAGTAATCAGTATGGAGATATACTTGTTGGAGAGAGGGATTTCAAAGGTGTTGCTGAAAGTTCTGTAGAATTTGCTGACGCTCTTATCGCAGAACTTCAAAAACCAAAGCGTTATGGGAAGACCGAAGAGTAACGGTATCGTTGAACTGGTAGATGAAAAGCCGAGCATTGATAGCAACAGTTGGAACTGTATGGACTTTTGGCTTTTCTCCGGCAGAGAAGAGGATAAATCCTGGGACGCTTCCCATGCCCGTTTTCTCGCCGCCAAATCGGGGAACTGTCCTTACAAGGACATCTGTTCCCGATATGCCAGGACAATGGCAAGGAGAAATAAACAGCCTGTCCAGGTAAAACTATTCTGAGTATGAGATTTGCACTGAGGAAACAAGAAAAGATAGCTTCAGCTTATAGTGAAGGGTATTTGAAGGAACATATCCTGTCAAGCCTGAAAAGCTATTTCGAGAAGCGCAAAAATGACGATATTTTCAACGATATGGATAGCAATGATACATACACCTATGACGGGCGAGAAATCAGCTATCCGGTCCTGAGAATAAACGACGTGGCAGATAAAGACAGCATGTTAGAGTTTGCTATTGTCGGACAACAGTACGATGTATTAAAATTGTCCTTCCTGGGACGCATGAAAGGGTAAGAATATGGATAAAGATAAAGAAGAAATAAGAAAAGCTGCAGAACGATATGCGAATGATGTTTGCAGAGGTTCGCACCATAGATGGGGTATGGAACAGGTTTGCATGGCCGATTTCATGGAAGGTGCAGAATGGTATAAAAAACAGTCATCGTGGATAAGTGTTGATGAACGACTTCCTGAACTGAACGTACGGGTATTGGTTGCTCAGCGTGGAATAAAACGGATAAGCATTTGCATCATGAAGCGTATTCCTCATGACTCTTCAAATCCGGAAAACAAAAAATGGCACTGGTCACTTACAAACAACAAAGATGAAGTGATAGCATGGAAGCCACTACCACATTTCGATGAAGCACTCTTAAAAGAAAGGGTATGAATAATGAAACGTAGCAATAACACTATCATTCTAACATTGAAAGAAGCTGAAAAAATAATGAATCTTTTATACACTTTAGAAGCCACAAGTGGTGCGTATGATGACGAATATACAAAAGATGCACAACTCGCTGGTAAGTACGGAAATAAATTATTCAAATGCTTAAAAAACGGTAGTAATGAAAATAAGCGAAGTTAGAAAAGCAGCCGAAGGGTATTGCGACAATGAATATAAAAAGGAGACTGATTTACAGGTAAGGCAATGTATTGATAAACTCACTATTCCGGCTTTCATTGAAGGCGCAAATTGGAGAGTAAACGCTTCATGGCACGATGCAAAAGAGACACCGCAGGAACGTAGGTTCTGCCTGTATATCCTTAAAGACGGTTCCTATGGGTGCGGATATTACCACAAGAGAGATAACACCATTTGGTATGAACAGTTTGAGAATGTCGAGAAATGGGCATACTTCGATGATTTGATACCTTTTTTGGAGGACTGAGCTATGAATAGAGAAGAGTTGAAAAAATCCATAGGAGAAGATTTGTGCCAGTTTTGCCCGTGGACGAATGGCGATGTAGATATTTTCCCGTGTGTCTGTGGGCGTAACTATTGCGATGAAGCACTGGATAACTTCTTGGAAGAAAGCGAACAGTATTTCGATGATCTGGAGGACTGAAATATGGAATGGGAAACAAAGGTAGAGCTCGCAGAAGCTCTGAATGACGGAGATAATCAAAAGGTATGTGACATCGTCCTGAATAACGACATGGATATGCAGGCATGGGATATGTTCCTTACCGGAATGGATTTGCGTAACAATGAAGATTACCGTCCTCTTCTGGATAAGATACGAGAGAACAAATCTGAAATAGTAAAGAATCTCAAACTACGAGAAGTCACAAGAATGAAACTTTTAATCATAAGACTGGAGGAAAACAAATGAATAACATAGTAGTATTAAAAGGCTGCAAAGAGGTATCAGGTGATATTTATGCCTACTTCACTTGTGATGCTGGAAAAGCATTAAAGGCTTTGGAACTTGGAATACCATGTACTGGAGCTGATGATAAAGGAGCTTACAACATTTATTTCAATGATGATGAAGAAATCATTTGTGAGTATATGACATTTTGCGTAACACGTGAGATTAAGAAAGTTTCATCCATACAGGAAGCAGTTGAATGGATGAATGATAAAATGAATGAAAAATGAGTAAAACCAAATTGTATTACCTATTCCTGGCAGTGATGTATATCCTGCTGGGATAGGTGGAAAGGAGAGATAGAATGCAAATATCAATCACTGAAAATGAAGTTAATGCAATACACTTCGGATTGGAACAGATTAGAGACGCATTGGAAGGTTCCTCTTCTGAGGAATACAAACAGGATGCTGAAGAAGCTATGAGAAGCCTGGGTAACATATTAAGAAAATGCCATTTGGCGAGAGAAAAGGCTAACGACCTGAATAAAGCCAAAAGATATATTCGGTCAAGAAACGGATGGATGCCGCCTGCAAAACTTGACAAAATGGCAAGGTTATTACTAAAAAAAGCAGAGCTTAATAAATAAAACGATTGTTGAACATCATAAATAAACAAGAAATGAAAAGAGTAAAAGTAAAAATAGAGACATCGGTAGAAACCATGTTAGGTGATAAGCCCGTAAATGAATTTCTTAGTGATGTCGCAGATATATGTCATACATCATTGGAGTATTCAACATCAAAGAATGAAGGGTGTGAGAAGCTGTATGAAAATGGCGAATACGAAGATTATAGAAACGACATGGCAGACAGGGTAACTGTTCTTGAAGGTGCTATTTGCCGTATTTTAGATTTGCTGGAAGATTGATTTATAGCGTACACACCATTAAAAAGTAGTATCGCCGGTAGTGGAACTGAAAGCAGACTTCGACAAACATTAAGATACCACCTCCCGCATAAATCTTGCTCACGTCTGCAGTACGAGATACAAGGTGAAACAGCAGTAGCGGATGATCCGGCGAAATGGAAATGCGCATAATGTATAAAAACAAAGTAACTATGAACAAAGAAACAGTAAAAAACAGCGTTGCCGAGTTCCTTTCGGCAGGCTATTTCAAACAGGTAGATTTAACCGAAGAAGAGAAAGCGCACTTAGTTCACTTTATGGTAGAATGTGTGAAACACGTCATCGGGAAAATGGTTCATCCTTCCACAGAAACACCAGAGAAAGGTAAACATATCATCGTGGTAATGGAAAGTGGAAACATCACGTCCTGGTTCGTCACAGCCGATATAAGAGCCTGTTTTATCCATTTCAACGTGAAATACTGGTTATACTCAAACGACATAATACCGGGAAAGGAGGACGCTGTATGAACTTGAACGAACTTAGAGACCGGGCCTACAAGAATGCCGTTGCCCACGGCTGGCATGAAGAGGATAAGAGCGACCAGCACTGGCTATGCCTGGTGATATCAGAAATCATGGAAGCGGTGGAAGCCGACAGGAAAGGAGATTATGCTGGCACTGATATGAAAGATTTATTTGAAAACGATTTGGCAGCCGGAGAAGATTTCAAAGACCTTTTCGAAGCACATTTGAAAGGAACTGTCGAGGAAGAGCTTTCCGATGCCTGTATCAGACTGCTGGATATGGCAGGACTGAGAGACATAAACCTTTCAAGCATATCATTCCCTATCAGCAACAGCGCGGAACACATCAATAGCAGAAAGGCGCTCACATTCACTGAATGGTGTTATGACGTCACACGAGTGATAGCACGATATGACAAGAACAACTACCCTATAGGATATCTGTTTGTAGGCATCCTGCAAGAAATGTGCTGCATAGCTGAAATAATCGGATTTGACCTACTTTGGCATATCGAGCAGAAAATGAGATACAATGAACTGAGACCTTACAAACATGGTAACAAAGCATATTGATAGAATTATGAGAGAACGAACAAAAACTGTAGTGCTGATGCTTTCGAGGGTATTCCCCCGGAAGCACATCAGTGCCGGGAAAGAAACCCGGTTCAAGGAGAAACTGTATCAAGGTAGTAAAATCCACACCATTAGGGGAAACTATGAAATGTGGAAACACAACGTAGAGAAGATAACGGAAGGACGCTTCTTCCTTTCGCTCAGACAATGGTCCGGGATGCCATACCGAAGTAAACAGGTGGAGATAAAGGAAACAAAGAATGTCGGATATGAGAGAATCAGCATGTCCTATGACCCCGAAAAAGGAACGGTTAAAGCTGTCATCAACGGAAAACCATTCGAAGATGTCAGGAGGTTGGCGGAGAATGACGGTCTGAAGTGGGACGAGTTCGTGGACTGGTTCTTCGGACAAGGCACCGGCAGAACACTGTTTCAAGGGGTGATAATTCACTTCACAGACTTTAGGTACCAGCCTGAAACGGTGAGAATGACGAAATCCCCTTCTTCTAATATACAGTAGTTATGTATAATATAGTAATATATACGTTTATTCTATATATATGACGGAATTAAAAGAATACCAAATAAAACCAATTACATCATGTTGAACAAAGCGCAGGTTATAGGAAACCTCGGAGCAGATCCGAAGGTAAGCAACGGACAGACAAAAGTAGCATCGTTCCGTGTGGCTACAACAGAAAGAGGATACACACTACAAAATGGAACACAAGTACCAGATAGAACAGAATGGCATAATGTCGTTTGCTTCGGGAAATTGGCTGAAGTAGTTGAAAAGTACCTGAAGAAAGGTGCAAAGGTTTTCGTTGAGGGAAAAATGAGAACGAGACAATACGATGACAAGAACGGAGTATCACGTTCAATCATGGAGATACACGCTGAAGCAATGGAAATGCTCGACAGCAAACAGCAGACGGCACAACAGCCACAGCAGGCTGCACCTTCAGCTACACAGTATAACAATCCAGCAAATGACGATAAAGACGATTTGCCGTTCTAAAGAAAGGAGGGAAACAGTATGCCGAGACATCTTGAAAGCAGATTGCAGTCTTCATGTAAAACATGGTTCGACCTGCAGCACAACCAATATTCTAAACTCCTATTTGCAGTGCCAAACGGTGGCGCTCGTAGCGTGGTTGAAGCAAAGATAATGAAGGGTGAAGGTGTAGTAGCTGGAGTTTCAGATATGATTTTGCTGGTACCACGAGGAAGATATGCTTCGCTATGTATTGAGTTCAAAACGAAAACAGGAAAACAAACGCAACTTCAGAAGGAATGGCAGAAGACAGCGGAGGAATACGGAAACAGGTATGTTGTAGTGAGAAGTGTTGATGACTTCGTAAGAGAAATCAATGCTTATTTGAGGTTGTGACCCTTTTTTACGGTTTACAATGCGCTCAATAGGCGCACTTTAAGTATATTTGCAGAACAAACAAATGTTACATTATAAAAATTTATAGGAAATGGAAAATTTAACTCAGTTCGAGGGGATGATGCTTATAGTTGGCTTCTTCCTTGCAATGACTCTTCTGATGTTCACGTTCAAAAAACGGTCGCAGACAAAAGAAGAGTTCCTGGTTGCCGGTCATTCGGCTAAATGGTTGGCGACAGCTTTCTCAATGGCGGCTACATGGGTATGGGCTCCTTCAATGTTCACCGCTTCGGAGAAAGCATACACACAAGGCTTCGCCGGTGTTTTTTGGTTCGTAGTTCCGAACGTGCTTACTCTTTTACTCTTTTCTTTCTTTGCAAGTAAGATGAGAACGCTCCGTCCTGACGGATGGACGTTCTCTGATTACGTAAGGGAGAAATACAGCAACAGGGTTCACAATATGTATCTCATTGAAAGTTTCGGTCTGCAATGTTGTTCGCTTGCGGTCCAGCTTCTCGCAGGTGCCACGATATTTCACAAAGTATCGGGGCTTCCTTTCTTTTGGACAACGGTTCTGCTGGCTGCAATCCCTCTCGTGTATTCTGTCACTCATGGGATACGTGGTAACATCATGTCGGACTTCGTGAAAATGGGCTTCATCGTGCTGGTTCTCATTATCGGACTTCCTATCATGACATCAAACGCTGGATCTGACACGCTGTTTAATGGTCTCGGAGGATTGAGCGGTGACTTCAGGAACTTATTCGATGCAAACGGTATCATGGTTATGCTGTCATTCGGAATTCCCACAACGATAGGTTTGCTTTCTGGTACATTCGGAGACCAGATGTTTTGGCAGAGAACATTCGCTGTCGAAAAGGACAAAGTAAAACGGACGATGATAACGGCTGCATTTATATTCGCCATAGTGCCTGTTTCTTTATCCATATTCGGCTTTTTTGCAGCCGGAGCACAGTTACATATCGAGGACACACAACTCGTCAATGTAGGGGCTGTAATAGCTTTCACCCCGAAATGGTTCTTGTATCTGTTTTTCCTTCTTATCCTTTCCGGTCTTATCTCGACTGTTGACAGCATTCTTTGTGCCGTATCTTCGGTAGCCGGACATGATGTCATTATGAGAGTTTCCACTTCGGGAAAGCCTGGAACACTCACAGCGTTGCGTATTGGGAACAGATTACTCAGCTCGGTAGATTTGGCTCGTATATCAATGCTTGTTGTCGCCCTTCTTGCAATAGCTATTGCGAACATACCAGGAATAACTATCACTTACCTGTTCCTTTTCTACGGAACGCTCAGAAGCTCGGTAATGCTTCCGACTATATTCGCTATCAAGGGCTACAAAATGAGCGAACGGGGAATGTTCTACGGAATTATGACAAGTATCTGTGTAGGTCTCCCGGTATTCGCTGTCGGAAATCTGTACGGCTGGGTGCCTATGATAGTGGCCGGCTCTCTCCTTTCTATCGGAGCTTCAGGGGTTATGTCAAGAGTTATGAAAGATAAAACAGCAACAATCTAAAAACAGAAACAATGAAGAAAGCAATATTCACAATCTTATTTGCGTTGAGCGCAATCTTATTTGCAAACGCACAGGTATATGACGGTATCACACAGCCGACACGTTTCAGGATATGGGTACCGACAACCGTTTCACTTCACGGATCATCCACAATTGTATCACCATTCATCGGCTACAGACAGAACATCACGAGCTGGTTCAATATCACACCGGTTGTTCAATACGAAATAAACAGCGAGACATTCGTTCCGCAGGTATGGCTCAACTTCAGTATTTGTGACAAGCTGTACTTTCTGTCCCGGTCTATCTATAACACCAAAGCAAACGATTACAGACATACGCTGTCGGCCACATACAAGCTCCCTATGGGCTTTATGATTGACGGAACATGGGAGAACATCTACAACGGAAGAAAGTTCCTTGCAGGCGACCGTTTGCAGTTCGTAGGAGGTTACGCTTACAGGTGGTTTGTGGTTAATGCCGGCTACTCGTGCCGGTACCGAAATGGAATGATAGCAAACCTTCGCTTCAAGGTGACTGAATACAATTGGTTGCAGTTCAAGTATGACGGTGGTATGGACTGTTTTCAACTCGGATGCGCACTACAATTCAATCGACTATGAAACAGGTGTTAGGTAAGAAACAGACATCGAGGAACGAGGATTTCATCAAAGCATGGAACAATATAGAGCAACTGGTCTCACGTGATGAAGCGGAGAGACTGGTTGCTTCAGCCGTTTCTGATATCAGGGAGAAAACAGCCGGGAAGAAATCTTCCGTCTGTCTAAGATAGACCGTGAAACGTTCCTGAAGCTCATGGTTCAGAGAGGACCACAGAAATTCAGCAATGCACAAGTATTAAGACGAGGTTAGTATGTACGTAAAGGACTTAAACTGTAATGTCGTTGAAGCGGCCGAAAGAAGGGTGTACGAGACTTTCAAGAACAATAAGAACGTATGCCTTTCATTTTCGGGCGGAAAGGACAGTATTTGTATGTCGGATATAGTTATCCGTACAATGCAGAAGTATGGAATTTCCTTCTCCCGGCTAATGGTTATCTTTTTCGATGAAGAAGCCATTTATCCAGATGTTGAGGAAATCGTTCTTGAATGGCGAAGCAAGTTCATGTCACTTGGAGCGAAGTTCTACTGGTTCTGTCTTCCTATCAAACACTACAACTGTTGTAACAAGCTGGAAAATGACGAAAGCTTTATATGCTGGGAGCCAGGAAAGGAAAGTGTTTGGGTAAGAAGAATGCCGAAGTTCGCAATAAGGAACCATACGCTTTTCAGAATGGGAATGAGCTACCAGGTATTCGGTGAGAAAATCTTCAAGGATATTCCGCAAATGGTAGGATTGAGAATGTCGGAGTCACTGCAAAGACGTGCTGCAATCAGTGTTATTACGAAATCGTCATTTGTTTACCCGATATACGACTGGAAAGATAGCGATATATGGCTGTACATTCAGCGTACGGGGCTTAAAATTCCCGTGACCTATATCTACCTGTATAAGGTCGGAGTTGCGCTAAACAAGCTAAGAATATCACAGTTCTTTTCCATTGATACAATCAAGACACTGCCTAAAGTGCTGGAGTTCTACCCGAACCTTTACGAGCGTATTCTTGCAAGAGAACCGAATGCAGACCTCGTGATGCTGTACTGGGACACTGATATGTTCAGATCATCTAAGCAAGACCAGAAGTTCGGTCTTGAAAAGGGTAAGAACTACACTCAGATGTTCAAGGAGACCATGAAGAAGGCTGCGGCAAATCCTGATGACTATCCAGGCTATGAGATTGTGAAGAAACTGTATGCCAAAACAAGTGAAGCTACGTCAGAGAAAACATTTCAGAAGATGTACCAGGTACTTGTTGCCGGCGACCCAAAGAAACGGTCGTACCGCATAATCTGCGGTGACATATACCGTGATACGCAAATAAGAGACGGAATAATAAAACCTAAGAAATGATGGAGCGTGATACACAGAAGATAGACGAACGTGTGGCAAAGGAGAAGAAAGACCTTCTCGAAGCACTTGCACAGACGAGCGGAATTGTCTCTTCAGCGTGTAAAGCCTGCAATATTTCCCGAATGACCTACTATCGGTATTACAATGAGGACCCGGAGTTCAAGGAAAAGGCGGATGACGTGAAGGAACTGCAGAAGGACTTCTGCGAAAGCCTTATCCTGAAGAAGATGAAGGAAGGTGATACTACGATGATTATCTTCTATGCCAAAACACAGATGAAGGACAGAGGATATACCGAACGTAAGGAGATAACAAGCAAGGACGGTGAAGAGCTATTCAAGCCAAAGGAAATAGACCTTTCTAAGCTGACTGATGAACAAAGGTCTGCATTATTATCAATTGGAATTGACCTTCTAAACAAAAAGGAATGAGTGTTCAGAACATAGATTATACGGCTCTTGCACTGAGAGTGGTTGCTGACGAATGCCGGAAGAGCTTTTTCTTCTTTGTGAAGACGTTTTGGGACGTCATCATCAAGGAAGAGCCACGCTACAACTGGCATATTCCATTCTTGTGCGATGAACTGCAGAAGCTGTCTGTATCTATTGTGGCAAGACAGCCGAAGCCGTATGACCTTATCGTGAACATTCCTCCAGGAACAACCAAATCGACAATTGTCACAATTATGTGGCCGGTATGGTTGTGGACGCAAGATCCGACACTGAGAATTATCACAAACTCTTATTCGGGTGGTCTTTCAATCGAACATGCAACAAAATCGAAGGACATCATTCAGTCTGACAAATTCAGAATACTTTTCCCGGACATCATCATCCGAAAGGACAAATCCGGAAAGCAGAACTATGAGAATACTCAAACTGGTTACAGGTATGCCACATCAACAGGCGCAACCATTACAGGTTTCCACGCACACGTGATAATCAATGATGACCCTGTCAATCCGAAGCAGGCGGAATCAGAGCCTTTGAGAGTTCAGGCAAACGAACATACCAAAACGCTGTCATCACGTAAGGTGGACAAAGCAAATACCCCTATTGTAACCATAATGCAGAGACTACATGAAGAAGATGTAACGGGATATATGCTGAAGAAGAAGGGTGAGAACATACGTCATATATGCCTTCCTGCCGAAGATTGCGATGCAGTCAAGCCGGCAGAACTGAGAAAGTTCTATGTGGACGGCCTGCTCGACCCTGTACGACTGAATAGGAGAACGCTTGAAGAAGCAAAGATAGACCTCGGTTCAAGAGGATATGCAGGGCAGTACGGACAATCACCTTCTGCAGCAGGCGGTAACATCATTAAGGAGTCTTGGTTTAGACGCATATCCTATGCTGATTTCTATGCTATGAGATTCAGGGAGCCTATCCATTTCTTTCTTGATACTGCCTATGACGAGAAGAAGAAAAAGACAGACAACGACCCTTCTGGTATTATCGCTGCCTGCAAAATCAAGAACAACATCTATATAGTTCATGCTAAAAAGGTGTGGAAGGAATTCCCGGAACTGTTGCGGTTCCTGCCTGAATATATGTATGCCAACGGTTATGATGACAACGTAAGTACGCTAAGAGTAGAGCCTAAAGCCAACGGAAAAAGTGTTGTTCAACAGTTAAAGGATTCTACCAAACTTAATGTGACATATACTCCTACTCCAACCGATGCGAAAGATGTCAGACTTCATGCCGTTGCCCCAAAAGTGGAATGTGGTAGAGTTTTCCTTGTAGATGGAGAATGGAATGAAGAGTTCATTGATGAAGTATGCGGATTCCCGACAAAGGTACATGACGAATATGTGGACCTTCTCGGATATGCGATAAACTACTTTATGGATGATGACATCGAGATACCGGACAATGTGGATTCAATGTTTTCAATTTAATTTTTACGACCATGGGATTTTTTCAAATTTTCACGAACTACTTGAACTCGGTAGTTGGAAGGAATCAGGAGTTCAAAGAGCTTATAGCGGCTAAAGACATTTCTCGTGTAAAATCACTATTTACGACACGTGAAACTATGGTTAATGAAGCAATCAAAGAGTACGATCCGAAATTGCATGATATCATGAACCGACCGAACAAGATTGTTACCAATTCAAAAGGTGAACGTAAGGGAGAAGTAAAGAGGTGGAAACTTCCTCTGAACTATCCTCAGTACATCAATGAGATTGCACTTGTTTTCATTTATGGCCGGCCTGTAAAATGGCAGAACCTTTCTGAGGGAACGGATAACGCATTCAAGGCATTCACAGACCTTATCAAGTCAACACGTTTCAATAGCAGGATAAGACAGTGCAAGCGTCTTGCAGGTGCAGAGACAGAGTGTGCGCTTCTGTTTAGAGTGTTCCGGAACAAAGAAAACAAGCCTGACTGCCAGCTAAGGGTGTTGGCACGCAGTAAAGGGGATGAAATATATGCTATGTGGGACTTGTACGAGAACCTTATTTCATTCGCATGGGGGTATTATACGAAAGAAAGCAGTACGAAATCTACATATCACTTTGATATATTCACTCCGGAAAAGATATACAGATGCACGCGAAGTATTACAGGATGGAATGTCGAAGAAGAAGAGAACCTTATAGGCAAAATACCTGTCATACTGTTTCAGCAGGACAAAGAATGGAATGGTGTAGAAACACTTATCGAACGTGAGGAGTATATCGGTTCGAGAACGGCCGACACAAACGACTACTTCTCTGACCCTATGTTCCTGCTTAATTCTGACATCATCAAGAACATGCCTGATAAGGGTGATGCAAACAAGACACTTGTAGTTAAGGGGCTCGACGATGTCGGAAAGGCTGCGAGATTCCTCACATGGGACAATGCCCCGGAAAGCAAACAGAAGGAAATAGAATGGCTTCAGAAGCATATTCTCACTAAGACATTCACCCCAGAGATAGACTTCGAGAACATGAAAGGTCTTTCCAACGTATCAGGAAAAGCACTCAAACAGATGATGCTTCTTGCAGATATTAAGGCACAGAAGCATAAGGATTCACACGATGACCTTCTTGACAGAACAGCAAACTTGTTTATTGCTATCATCGGTAACGTGCTAAATATAGCTCTAAAATCTGAGTGCGACAAACTTGTGGTTACTCACGAATACCAGGAGCCGTTCGGAGAAGATATCGCAGAAACTCTTCAGAACATAATTGATTCTTCAGATGGTGGAATTCTGTCAACAGAGACAGCGGTTGAACTCAATCCTCTTGTAAAAGACCACGCACTGGAAATGAAGAGACTGAAGGATGAAAAAGAAGAAAGGCAGGCTCAGCAGAATGCTATTTTCAACGATACAGAAGGAGCCGGACCGCAATCATTCAAAGAATAATAGCCTATGGCAAAGAAAAATCCCGTTAGTGAGACAGCTAAGCGGATACAGAGAACTGAAGCATACGCTGAGAAGGTAAGAAAGATGTTCGCCCAGACAGTGAACGATATTCTTGCCTTAAACAAGTCTATTCCCAAACTTGAAGAAGGTGTAATGTTCAGCTTCGATGACACAAGCGAGAAAATGCAGAAGGAGGTTGAGGACGCTTTGAAACGGCTTCACTCGTCTGCATTACTGGCTATCGAGCAAGGTATAACACTTGAATGGGAACAGGCTAATGCTGAATGTGACGAGCTTGTTTCTTCGATATACGGTGAAAAGGCTCTGTCCGATCCGAAGCTGAGCGCCGTCATGCAACGCAACACGTCCGCCATGAAAGCATTCATCGAGAGGACGGAAAACGGTCTTAACCTTTCAGACAGAGTTTGGCTTCCTGTTCGCCAGCTCCGTGATGAAATGGAGGTTGCCATGACTGTTGCAATCGGTTCGGGAAAATCGGCTGCATCCATAAGCCGAACGGTAAGGGAATGCCTTAACGACCCGGACCTGATGTTCAGACGCTTCAGGTACAAGGATGAAAACGGGAAATGGAGAAAGAAGTGGAAGAAACGTATCAAAGACGAGGAAACGGGAAAATACAAATGGATTGATTACGACCGTGACTCTTACAAGACAGGTACCGGTGTATATAAGTCTTCAGCGAAGAATGCTATGCGTGTAGCACGTACCGAAACGAATATAGCATACAGACGTGCGGACAACGCGCGTTGGCAACAAATGGACTTTGTTCTCGGCCAGAAGATACAGCTATCAAAGAACCATCCCGTACGTGATATATGCGATACCCTTCAAGGTGTATATCCTGTTGATTTCGTTTTTGACGGTTGGCATCCTCAGTGTTTTTGCTTTGTAACTCCCGTGCTTGTTGATGACGATGAAATGGTAAAGATGAATGAAGCGTTCATCAATGGTGAAGACTATACACCTTCAGGAGATACCGTAAAGGACTATCCGGACAACTTCAAAGACTGGGTAAAGGATAATGCCGACAAAATATCGGCTGCAAAGCAAAGCGGTAAAATGCCGTATTTCGTACAAAATAACCAGTTGGCAATAGACAACATTCTGAACCCGAAAAAGCAGCTTACAGCCAAAGAAAAGGCACAAATACGGCATGATTCGAGAACGGATGAACAGAAGCAAGCAATTATCAAGGCTTGGAACGACAGAAAAGCCACAAGAAAGTACGGAAACAGCATTCTTTCGTACATGGACGGTATATCAGATGTTGACACTTCAGCATTGAAGAAGGCACTCGCCGGAGGAAATTCAGAAGCTATACTGAAAGAAGCGTACAGTTTGAGGGATATCGGAAAGGAAATCCTTTCGTACACCAATCTCGACAACCCGATGCAGGTTGCCAAACAGTTCTCTAAAGCTGATGCAAAGATTGTCAATGATGCTGTTCAGAAGAAACTGGATGAATGGTCCGGCTATACTCTTGAAAAGCAGAAGTCTAAGCTGACATTTGAAATAAACTGGGTTGAGCAGCACAAGAAGTATGTCACCTGGGAGGTTTCAAAGAAGGCATACATTAAGCAGCTTGATAAGGTCAATGATGCCATAGACTGGGAGAATATCGGTAGCGAGTTCAAGAGCATGAGCGAGTTCAAGACCAAATCAAAACCATATCTTGACCTTGTAGAACAGCTCGACAAAGCTATTTCTCAGAATAATAAGGAAGAAGCAAACAAACTGATTGTGGAAATCAGGGAGAAACGCGCCCAACTTGACAAAGCTGCTGCGGCAAGAAATAAGAAGAAAGTCAAGACACAGTTCGGTGATGACGCATACAGCGAGGAAAGAAAGAACGCTGCCGTATGGGATAAGGGAGACGGAAAGCTTGCCGATGACACTCTCATTGAAACAGCCGGGAAGAATTGGATTTCAGCAAGCAAGAAGGAAAAGGACTACATCTATGAGTACACACATCACTATGCAGACGTAAACGAACCTTTACAGGGCAGAAAATACTACAATTCGCAGAAGAAGGAACGCTTCATTGAAAAGGTAAATTACATGACATCTTATCTCGACAGAAGCGAGCTTCCGAAAGACATGTGGTTCACGAGAGGCGACAGCGGACTGGAGGTTATACGGTCAAGAATTGAATTTGCAGGCGGAACAATGCCTGACAAATTACAGGACCTTGTCGGTATGGTAATGCAGGAAGGCGGTTTCATGTCAACAGGTAGCCGTAAAGGTAAAGGCTTCAGCAGTAGAGAGGTAATCCTGAACATCTATGCTCCGAAAGGTTCAAAGGCTGCGTATCTCGAACCTATAAGCGCATTCGGTAACGGTGCCCAAAGAAGTTGGAACGGAAAGGAAAGGTTTTCATCATTCAGTTCTGAACATGAAACGCTGTTCCAGCGTGGAACACAGATGAGAATAACAAAAGTCTATAAAGAAGGAGGAAAAACCTACATAGACTGTGAGGTAATAGGTTGCGACCCGAAAGACTTGTCTTATGTTAAAGACAGCAATATCGGGTATTAAAAAAAGGGCTGTGTATTGAACACGGCCCTTTATGTTTTATCCCGGTATCTTATCCTCCGGGTAATGGTCATTTGGAATGAACAGATAATCATCCATGAGCTTATAGAACTGGTCTATGTTTCCTTTCATGTCTGACGTCCATTTACCCCACGAAGTGAACATGATTATCAGAAGAGTGTAAGGTATGCCGGGATATTCCTTTCCCTTGATAGCCTTGTAGTATTCGCCCTCTCCTTCAAAATCTCCATTGCTTTCAACGTACACACGTTCCATGTCCCAAAACCAGGACATATCATCGTGTCCTGTGTACGGGGATTCCTTTTCACCGTTGTAGTATCTGCACTGTTTAATCAAATCGGACTTTTTCATTTCAGTTTATTGCTATAAAAGTCATTTACAACTTTAACCATATTGCCTGCAATCATCATCAATGCCTGCATAACTATGTCCCGTGGTATTCCCCATTGAGCTTCAGCCATAGAGCCTACTATTGCCCCGATTGTATCACTGTCACCTCCCCATGATACGGCTTTCCTTATTGCATCCTCGAATGAAGAGCTTGAAATCAATATCTTCAGGCATACAGGTATAGTTCCCTGACAAGTCTCATTGAAAATACCAGGAGCATAGTTTCCCGACATGAAATCCGGATAGTAAGCGTTCATCACAGATTCCAGTCCGGCCAGATCATGCGTTGTTCTCAGGTGGTATATTGCATGAGCAACAGCGACAGCACCCTTTACACCTTCAGGATGATTGTGCGTTACAATGGCTGTCTTCTCCGCTTCAGACAGTATTTTATCCAAATCATTGAAAGCCCATGCAACAGGACTGACACGCATTGCAGAACCGTTGCCGAAACTGTTATAAGGCTGCGGATCATCTGAAGCGACCCAACGAGCGAATGAGCCACCATATCCGCCCATAGGATGCGGAAACATTCTGCACCAATGGTGAAGCCTTTCTTCATAGCTCTTGCCCGAAAGAATTGCATCAGCGACCGCCACCGTACAGATGGTGTCATCAGTATAGCTGCATCCGTTGGCAAACAGCTTGAAATTGTATTTGTCTGTATTGTTGAACTCAAAACGTGAGCCGACAATATCCCCTATAATTGCTCCTAACATAATCAATCCTCTTTATTTGTTTGTGATGCTATAAGCTCTCCCTGCCATATAGTACACTGTCCGTTCTCATAAGGCTTTTCCTTGATGCTACCGATGTTTCTCAGTGTCTTGTAGGTTATGCCTATCTGCTCAGGTGAAAAGTGCTGGAAAATGGCGGATTTCGAGCCGAAATAATAATGTTTCTTTCCGTTTATCGGCTCCTTGAATTCTACGTGAAAAATCTTTCTTATCTGTGGCATAATGTTAAGTAATACGATGCAAAGGTACGACAAATATTCAACATTCGCCATACCTTTACAGTTAAAAAACGGTTTACCGGTTAGATTTCCACTCCAAGGAGTCTGCTTGTCGCATATTTGGCATTCGGAGTGAGTTGTCTCTGCCATGCTACATTCTTCGGAGACCACTTGAACGCTGCACCCTTCAGCTTCTTAATCATTTCAGCGTCCGGTCTCTCGTCAAAATATATCCTTATACGCTCTTCCGAGTAGCACATTTCGATTTTCCCACCCTCGAAAGGTATCTCACTGTCTTCTGTCTCTGCCATTGCTGTATGACGTCTAATCGCTTCCTCAGTGGCTTTTATCTTCGCATTGTTGTTGCTTAACTGATACTGCTGGAAACCCTTCTTCTGAAAGGCATATTGCGGTTCAGACATAACTTCGTTGATAAGTTTCTTTGAAAGACCGAGTGCTTCCAGTTCCTCGTACTGCTCGACCTCACTCAGCTTTGTGTTCCGGACGATCTTGTTTACAGCCTTCATCTTTTCCTGAAGGTCAACCAGCTTTTCAAGTTTGTTCTGAAGGCGCTCGACCTCTTCCCATCCGACAAGACGCTTCTCACGGTTCAGACGTTTAAGAACCTTGTCGCGCCATGTGATAAACCGGTCATAAGCGGAACGCTCGTATCTGTTCATCTTCTCGTGGCGCTTGTTGTTAAAGTTGCCTGCTCCCGTAATCATCACCGAATATGTCCGGCTTAAAGCCTGCATCCATTCACAGAACTTTGCGATGTAACGTTTTTCATACTCAGCCCTGAACTGTTCAGGGATATTCGGAAGAAAGTTGTCAAGACCATTTTCGAGGTCACGCAGAAGACCTTCACCGTATCTTTCAGGGTCAAAACTAATTCCCTGCCCTGCTCTGTATGCAAGGGCTTTCACTGCTAAAACTGATTCTCTCATATTGCTTTGTTTTATATAGTTAATAAATCCATTCTACGCTGTTGATGTATTTGCATATATCCATGTTATAGCCTGCTTCCTCGATGTATCCGCATAAGGCTTTTTTTACCTCCTTTTCGGTACCGTGGTTCATAGCTTCGATTATCGGCCCGGCAAGCTCTGGCCACGTTGAACTGTAATCAACTACATTGTTATAAAATTCTTCAGGAATATATTCTGCTCCTGCCTTTCTGTCAAGTATCAAATCTATTATCATGACTTATTCAAGTTATTGTTAATAATGCTTCTTACTATCTCCTTTGCCTGCTCTATTCCTTCCTTATATCCTTTGGCAAATTCAGTGCGAGTGGAAAGGTAAGCGGTAGAACCGTCTATCCAATCAATTATTTCATTCAGTGCTTTGCTCTCTTCGGAAACGGGCTCCTTTGCCCATTTCTCGAAAGCGTTATAATATCCTGTTCTGATGAAAAGCATGTCTCCCGAACCGTCACCCCACCAGTCGTTACAGTGTGAAATATACCGACCTGTTTGGTTGTGGTTCTCTGGGCACATCTTCTTGTATATAGACTTGAACATTACTGAAGCGATACGTCCTTTGTAGTTGCCGGCTTTTACAGCATCATTTGTGCAATACCCGTACATGGAAACTGTCTCGATATTTCCGTTTTCATCCAGGAACTCCATATCAGAATCTCCCCATGCTCCGTGAATGATTGTGTCCTTCAATAACTGTTGTTCGTCCTGAGTAAGAACTGAAACGATGTCCTTTACCTGTTGTACTGTTACTTCCATGATGATTATAATTTAGATTTGATGTATTCGATATCTTCTTCCCAAAGTTCCAATCCCATTTCGAGGGTTCTTGTAACCACTGCCTTCTCCCCGACAAGCTTTACAGCCATTTTTCGGAAATCCGTATCAGCGTACACCCTCGATTTGCCTATAAGAAAATCAGCCATTTCAGTTGAAAGGGAATTTATTTCGTTGAGCTTCATTTCATAATTTACGGCTCTTGCATGAATGTCGCTGATAATCTTACTACTTCCGTGTTTCTTGAAATCTTCGCAGAACTCGTCCTTATCCATAGACGTATTCATGTAAACTGCGTGAATGTAGTTAAACTCTTCACTTGTAGGCTTCATGCCTGTTCTGTCTTCAAATTCCTTCTGTATCATATTTTCGTCCTCCATTATTAGAAATTATCGTTGTGCTTAATAAGAACTTATGTTCTATTCTCATTTCGTTGGTACAAAGGTAGGGCAAATATTTAATACTTGCAAGTTTTTAAGGACAAATTTTTAATAAATGCCATATTTTAGCTTTAACACAGGTGATATACCAGCATAAACAAATATTTGACAAATGCAAGGAAATAGCTCATTTTCATACGCTTATTAAGCACATTATTAAGAAATATCAGTATATTTGCACAGTGTGATAAAACAGAACCATATATGAACAAAAAACTTTTAGAAAAACTACAAGACAAGTGTAAAGACTTTGGATTGTCAGAGAAAGCAATCGAGGACCTGGCAGAACTGGGCAGTGATGGCTTGACGGATGAAACCTCAGACGAGGACATCGAAAAGAAAGCGGATTCGTTGGTACCAACTGCAAAACTTTTGCAGGCAGAGGTGACACGCAAGACGCAAAAGAGAACAACCACTCCACCAAAAACGGTTGAAAACAGCGATGAAGAACCTGATTGGTTCAAGAATTACAAAGAACAGCAGGAAAAGCAGATGCAGGAATTGAAAAACGAAAACGCTGCCATGAAAGCTGAGAAAAGTAAGGCTGAACGAGGTGCTGCAATCGCTGCAAAGGCGAAGGAACTGGGTATCCCTGACTTCCTGATGAAGCGTTTCAGCATTGCTGATGATGCAGATATCGACAAGGAACTTACGGAGTATAAACAGGACCTTATCACCAACAAACTGATGCCCGCTGAAAAGGTGGACATCTTAACATCATCCGAACAGGCAGTAAAGGATGACGCCAAATCGTGGGCGAATGGACTGCCAGATGTCTAATTAAAAAAATTTGAAACATGGCAATCAAATTTGAAAGAACCATTTATCCCGGAGACATGGATCCGTTTTGGAGAAAAGAGGTGAAGATGTTGCCTGGTGGCTTTTCTTTGAAACAGACTTTTGCTACAGGTGATGTCATTCGAAGAGGTTCGTTCTTGCAAGTAGATGTGTCAGACATGTCTGCTGCAGTCGTTAAAATCGGACAGGTGCTTGAAGGAGGAACAACCACAGCAGCACGTGTCAGCAAGAAGAATAACTTCTGCGTAGGTGACGTAGTGTACAAGTTAGGGACAGAAGATTCCACAACTACTACAGTGAAGAACATCGACAGAAGCAACCCTGACTATGATGTCATCACATTTGCTTCAGCAATCACCGGTTTAGCGGCTAAGGATTTCATTCAGGAGTTCGATTCAGGCACCAAAAAGCCGAAGTATGTTGCAAATGCGGTATTGGGTGCGGACCTCGAAATCAGAAAGAGCGGTCTTCCAACTTTGGACGCTGCCTATGATGCAATCGTACTGAAGTCTGTATGTACACCTTTCCCTGATTCATGGCTTGTTGAGAACGGTTTCTGTCTTGCGACAAACCACAACATTTTATTTATTAACCAGTAAAACATTGAGAAATTATGCCAAATCCAATTTTATTCAGTTCTCTTTTCGGTGCTCTGACACAGAACGTGCAGGCACGTATAGATGCTGCATCTGAATTGAACAAGCGCATCTTTGACAATGTGATTTACTCAAAGTATCTTGACTGGGATACTCCTACAATCGGACTCGATTTTGAGGAGCTTATCGGAAAATACAACCTTACTGTTGCTGCATCTACAATTGGAGAGAATGCAAAAGAGCCTATTCTTGGTTCTTACGGACTTGAAACCGTAAAGGAAAGAGTCCTCAACCATGCTATTACACTTCCTATGACAATGCAGGACTACCGTAAGGTCCTTCAGATTCTTGACAGTAAATCCATTCCGGACGAGCAGAAGAAGAAACAGCTTATCAACCTTATGTGGGGCGATGTCACCCGTGTAGTGAAGGGTGTTGAAGCAAAACTCGACATCATCTTCCTCGGTGCGTTGTCAAATTGCGGTGTATTCACTTTTGACAACACCAACAACCCTGAAGGAGGTGTTCGTGGAGAAATCAACTACAACATGCCTTCTTCCAATATCGCATCATCAAAAACCGAGTGGACAGAGGGAAATCTTGAAAATGTGGACTGTATGGAAGACATTCAGGCTATGCTTGATGCCGCTGAAGACAGAACAATCCTCGGAAAGATTCTGTGTGCTCCTTCTGCAATCTCCTACATGTGCCGAAGCAAGAAGATGAAGCAGATGATTTGGGGTACTGACAAGTCATCAAAGATTGTGCAGTTGAAGGATATCAACGAATACATGGAAAGCAACGGATATCCTACCTTCGAGAAGATTAAACGTCAGTGTCAGATACAGAACGGAACTAAGCTGTCTCCTTACACTCCTTGGAATGCAAAGAATATCGTATTCGTTCCGGACGGAAAGCTCGGTCTCATGAAGAATGCCTATGCAAACAATGAGCTGAAGCCTGAAAAGGACGTTGCATACAGCAACTACGGACGAATCCGTATATCACAGTGGGGTGTCGGAGAAACAAAAGGCGCGAACTACGGAGAGTTCACTAAAGCTGAAACTCTGGCATTGCCAGTAATCACTGAGATTAATGATATCTATACCCTCAAAACTCAATCCTAATGAACAATCTGAAAGCATTAAGCCTGTTGTGTAACGCAATAGCGAACACATTCTATCCTGATAAGTCCACCTGTGAACTTGTACTGTTCGATGCGGGTGTGGAACCTGAGTCTGAAGCCGCACAGAAAGACCCTGCCATCTTCCGGTGTGCGGTGAAGCTGGTAAATGGATATGTAGAAAGCAGCCGTAACGAGAACGGGGTTTCAACCTCTGTACGTGACGAAGCTGTCACGAAAAGTCTCCGTATATGGTGCAAATACTACGGGCTTAATGAAGAAGAGGAATTGGGAGAAAGTCTTAAGGTCATTGAAAACGGTTCAAATCTTTGGTAATGAGAACAAACGGAACGCTGAAATATGCTATCAACTCTAAAACAATGATGAACGAATTAGGAGAGGTTATCGCTTCAGAAACACAATGGAGCGAACCGATCGAATGTTCTATCAAGACAAACTCGGATAACAGGAAGGGCCGATATGAAGACGGAGTATTCAGAATGGCATCGTTCACTATTCTTATAGAATGCACAGAATTTAGTTCTGAGCGCATTTCTCTTGAAAGGAATGGGGAACAACTTGGAGAATATGAAATCATCTGTAAAGAGCCCCTATGCGGTGTAGGACGTGTTAAAATCACTGTGTGATATGGCGAGAGGAATTGTGTTGCATAAAAGTACCATTCTTCACATAAAGAAGAACCTGAAAAAGACCGCAGCCGAAATAACCGGGAATATAATAAAGAATCTGTCGTTCATCGGTGAGAAAGCAGTTGAGGTGGCACGTGAGAATGGAAGCTACAAAGACCGGACAGGAAATCTTCGCTCCTCGATCGGATATGTCATCCTTATGAACGGTTCGCCTGTCATCAATGGAGAGACAAAGCAGTTCAACGGGGCTAAGGGAAACGGAAAGAAAGGTGTTGCAGCAGGTAAAAGGCTTCTTAAGGAGCTTCAAACCAAATATTCAGACGGTATCGTACTTATCGTGTGTGCAGGAATGAAATATGCAGCGTACGTGGAGGAAATTCATAACAAAGATGTTCTTGTATCAGCAGAACATGAAGCCGAAAAGCTGGCAAAGAAACTACTAAAACATTTGACGGAATGATTAAAACGGAACAGGAAATAGAAAGAGACTTCTACACGATGATAAAGTCTTCTGAACTCGGAACTGAGATAAGGGGCGGTCTTTATCGTGACGGTATGCGTCCGGACAACTCTGTCGAGGAGGACCTTATCGTGAAATTGCTTTCCGGGGATGACGAGCAAGTGCAGGAAGGTGTTATAGTCATAAACCTGTATGTGCCTGACATACCGAACGGCAGCAGGAAGGTTAAAGACCTCCAGCGTATAGCCGAATTACAGTCTTGCATACGTTCATTCATCAATGATAATGAAAATACGGAGTATCTTATGTCATCTGACGGCACGCCAAAGTCAATGCTTAACGAGGATATAAATCAGCATCTCATTGTTGCGAGAATAAAATACAAACGAATAACAGTCTAACAGATAGTAATATGGCAAATAAGAAAATTATCATGTCATGGTCGAAATGTAAGATTGAAGTCGGCAAGACAGGGGATGATGAAGCTATGGCTTCTGAACTTGTAAGTGTCGGAACAATCAATGATAAATCGACCTCACTTTCAACTGAAGACGGTGAAACCCTGACAGCGACTGCTACTGGTGGTATTGTTGTCGCTGAAGAGGAAGGTGAACCAGTAGTATCCCTTACTACACGAGTGAAGGAAATGGATTTTGATACAGAGAAAATGTTTACAGGAGCTACCATTTCAGAGGACAGCAACGAGCTTACTGTGAAAACGAACGTAGTATCTGATGATTTCTCTGTGAAACTGACACCTAAGAACATAGGTGCAATTGGTATCAAAGCGAGACGTACACACGTATCGTTCCGTCCCGGACATTCTGAAGAAGAAGGTTCTTATGTGGACTTAACATTCAAAATCCTTGCATGTGGAGACGGTGAACTTTATAAGAAGTACCGTGTAAAACAAGAAGACTGGCCTGAAGCTGCTGCTGCTTCCTTGAAAACTCAGGCTGCATCAGCTCCTGCACAGACTCAGTCAGGAACTACAGCTTCAACTTCAGGGAAATAGGATATCTGAAAATGATATCGGACGAGTGGAAAGACACTCCCTTTGCTGTTCGGAAGGTTAGAACAGCAAATTGGAGGGTTGGCAGAGTGGTTTATTGCACCTGTCCGCTACACAGGCAAGCCGTTAAAGGCTTCAGAGGTTCAAATCCTCTACCCTCCGCAAATCATAAATAATTATAGTATGACAGAACAAACCATAGAAAGCAAGGTTGCATCAACCATTCTTGAAAAGCCTATTTCCGAAATAGAGATAGATGGTGTATCATATAAGATAGCCCCTCCTTCAATCGGTACAATTATTCTCATATCAGAAATTATATCTCAGTTCCCGGTTGTCGGCAATGTACCAAAAGACCAGAAGCTCAACAGTGTACTTCATTATGCTAAAGACTTCAAGAAACTTGCAGAGCTTGCAGCAGTTCTAATTCTCGGAGCAAAAGGTCTCACTGAAAAGAGAATGAAGGAAGTGAAGTATGTCAGGAGAAGATTTTTCGGACTGATGAAGTTTACCGAGACCAAAATGGTTGAAGAAGTTATAGACCGTAAAAAGGAACTTGCGGAAGCTATCAGTAAGAATATAGGCCCACGTGAACTGTACGACACTATAGTGAACCGTCTTAGCGAGCTGGAGGTTGATTATTTTTTCGCCATTACCACTTCCCTAAGCGAGGTAAACATAATCAAGCCAACAAGGGAAGTGGGTTAAATGATAGCATCTGGGCAACCGTTCTCGGAATAGCAAAGACCTTCGGAGTTACAGAGAAGTATGCTCTTTATGAGATAAGCTATATTAATGCAATCATGTACAGCAGGTCATTACCTATGCCGGGAGACGAAAAAGAGGATGACGCACCTCTTTACGATGAAAGCAAGGACGCTAACGACCTGAATAACTTTAGTGATTTTACGGAAGACGAAGAAATTGTTAAGGCATGAAGACAGACGAAGGCACATTAAGTTTTGCGACCGCGGTCGATCTGAAGGGGCTGGAAGGTGGTATTTCTCTGATTGATGCGAGAATATCAGCCATGGAAAGCAGATTACAGTCTAAAATTGACAACATAGGTACCGCAGTAAGCAAGGCAAACAATAACATAGAAGATTCACTGAAAGGTGTAACTGAAGCCGGAGGTGATGTAAACAATATACTTGGTGTGATAGCGAAGACGGCAGGAAGCATCGGTGTTGCGTTTACAGCCCAGTCACTTATCAGTGAGATTGTCAATGTCAGAGGAGAGTTCCAAAAATTGGAAGTCTCCTTTAAGACTATGCTCGGAAGCGAAGAAAAGGCTACAGACCTAATGAACCAGCTTGTCAGGACTGCCGCAACAACTCCTTTTGACCTTCAGGGTGTTGCAGACGGAGCACGCCAGTTGCTCGCTTACGGAGAAAATGTAGAGAATGTGAATGATGACCTTATCCGTCTCGGTAATATAGCAGCAGGACTTAATCAGCCGTTAAGCGACCTTGTCTATCTGTATGGTACAACCATGACACAGGGCCGTCTGTACACACAGGACTACAACCAGTTTGTAGGCAGAGGTATTCCTTTGGGTCGTGAGCTTGCGTCAGTTCTCGGAGTGACAGAAAGTAAGGTGCGTGAAATGGTAGAAGCCGGAAAGGTTGGTTTCCCTGAAGTTCAGAAGGCACTGCAGAACCTTACTAACGAAGGCGGCATGTTCTACAACCTCATGGAGGAACAGAGTAAGACTATATCAGGTCAAATTTCCAACATTGAGGATAGCATATCAACTATGTTCAACACCTTGGGAAAACAGTCTGAAGGTGTTATAAATACAGCCCTTGGTGGTGTAAGCTCACTTGTAGAGAATTACGAACAAACTGGACGTGTCCTTCTTAGTCTTGTTGAGATATACGGAGTATATAAGGTTGCTTGTATGACAATAACTGCATTACAAGCTCTGCAAACAGCCGGAGTTGGTGCCCTGACAACTGCTGAGACAATACACTACGGCTGGCTTGTACTTGTAGAAAAGGCGCAGAAGTTACTGAACGCAACCATGTTGAGCAATCCTTATATTCTTGTCGCTACTCTTATAGCTACAGTTGTGGCTGCAATGATATCCATGCGTACAGAGAGTGAACGCATGAGGGATGCGGAGGAAGAATATCAGAATTCAAAGCAGAAGACCATTGAAGCCGAAGAGGAACACCGTAGAAAGCTTGAAGAACTGTGTAGCGTAGCTGGAGACGAGAGTCTGGCCACAGATACAAGACGTGAAGCCCTGAATAAACTTGAACAGAAGTATCCTGACATATTCGCAAAGTACGACACTGAGTACGAGAAGCTGAAAAACATCAAGAGAATCAAGGAAGAGATTGCGGAGCTTGAAGGAAAATCATCTATTACCAGGACTGAGAACGAGCTGAAACTTGTTGATGCACGTATAAAGGAGCTGGAAGCTAAAAAAGCAACTGCACGATGGGAAGATGCAAATGGTTCAGGAACACGTATGAGGAAGGTCGGAGGTCTAACAAAGGGAGAAGAAGCCGAACTTAAAAACCTTCAAAACAAAAGGAACAGCCTTTCTACACAGGCAAGAAAAGAAGACGTGAACGCCTATTTTGAGAACCTGACAGGTATCAGCAATGAGACTCTTCAGAAACAGATAGACCAGAGAAGAAACCTTCTTGCCAAAATGCAGACAGAAGAGAAGAAATACGGAAAGATTACACAAGGTAACGCTCTTCTGACAGGAACATATTCACGTGATGAACTTCAATACCAGTTGAACAAACTGCAAGCTGAAAAAAATAAGCGTAACGCAAAGAGAGGTTCATCCGCAGACTGGGCTTCATCAGCTAAAGCTGAATACGAAAAGGCTTTGAAGGCTTACAATGATTTTATAAACAGCACTTCGAACAACCTCACAAAGGAAGAGTTCGAGAAGAAGGCAAAGGAGCTTGACGATGCCGTGAAACTCGCAAAAAAGGAATATGATTCTGCAAAGCCCGGAAGCAACAAGGATGCAGACAAAGAGAAGAAACAGCGTGAGAAAGAAGAACGCGAGGAAGCTCAGAGGATTGAGAAGCAGAGAAAACTCGGACAGGACCTCGTACAAGTACAGGAGGAAGCCAAAAATGCAGAAATAGCATCTATGGAGGACGGTATCGCAAAGAAACTTGCTTTGATTGATCTTGAATACACTCAGAAGAAAAACAAGCTCGACAAGCAGGAATCTGACTGGAAGAAAGAGAATAAGGATGCAGGTATGACTGTAGGAGATAATGGCCTGACTTCAGAACAGACATCTGCCCTTCAGGAAGCAAGGAAACAGCTTGATGCGGCTAACAAAAAGGCTACTCAGGATGCGCTGAAAGAAGAAGCAGACATGCAGGAGGAAGCCTTGAACAATTATTACATCAAGTACGGAACCATGCAGGAGAAAATCCTTGCTCTGAATGAAGAATACAGCCGGAAGATACGTGATGCAAAAGCAAAGGGAGACGAAATGTCCCTTCAGAAAGAACTTTCGGAAGCTGTAGCCAACGTAAAAATGGAGAACCTGAAGAAATCTATCAATTGGGATGATGTCTTCGGTAATATCAGTGAACAGTCCACGTCCTCACTGTCGTTCACTCTTGACAAAATCAAGTCTGTTGACACATCTGGTATGAATATATCTGACATTAAAGATATTCAAGAAGCCATATCTAAGATAGAAAATGAAATTGCGTCAAGAAATCCGTTCACGGCACTATATAAGTCTATCAATGACATATCCGCAAGACGTGACGAGTTCGTCACTGCGATGAATGAGTATGCAGAGTCTATCAGGTCTATAAATGAAGCACAAGCAGAATATGATGCCGCTCTCGAAAATGAGAGACTGATACGTGAGCAAATCGACAACGGAAGTATTTCAGAAGACAGCGAAGAGTATAAGTCAGCCGTTGAAGCCACAGCTTTAGCGCAAGACAAACTCAATAAGGCACAGGAAAAAGGTGTAAAGACAGAACAGAATGCTGTAAGGGCGAAAAACAGCCTTACATCATCATACAAGAGCTTTGCAACAAATCTGAAATCAGTCAATACTGTAATCAAGGATATTGGAGGTGATGCAGCAAATCTGGCTTCAGTATTTTCTGATTCTGTAGCAAATGGTATTGAGAAATCAATAGGATTCTTGTCAGATATGTTAGATGCGACATCTACAGTCATCAATGCAATAGGTGATACCGGAAAGAGTGTTGCATCTGCCATGCAAACCACCGCGCAGGCTACAGGAACAGCAGTACAGGGAACAGCCACAGCCACAACTGCCGCAATATCAACCGTAGAAAAGGCTTCTGTCATACTTGCTGTCATATCTGCCGCTTTGCAGATTGCTACAGCAATAGCAAATCTGTTCAATAATGACGATGAAAAGCAAGAAGAGATAGAAAGATTGCAAGAACGTATAGACCAGCTTCAGTGGGAACTTGACAATGCAGAAGTTGTACGTCTTCAGAATAATACTGGAAGCGAACTTGAACGTCTTAAAAATACACTCTCTGAGACTCGTGAAGAGGTATTGAAACTTCATCTTACTACCAATCAATATTACTCAGCATGGAGTCGTGCTCTTGGAACTGTAATATATCAAAACGAGATATACGAGAAATCAGTTGAAAAATTGGCTGATGCTTATGCTGGAATGGCATATACGGCTGACAAAGCTCTCGGAAGAGATAAATATGACGAAGCGAGAGGACAACTTAAAAACCTTGCAGAACAGCAGATCCTCTTACAACAGCAAATTAACGAAGAGAACGACAAGAAGGACAGCGACAGTGGCCAGATTGCTGAATGGGAACGAAAAATACAGGAGATAGGTCAAGAAATGACGTCAATCATCAACGAAATGATGGAGGACATCATCGGCTATACTTCTACAGACCTTGCGAGCGAACTCGGAAACGCTTTCTTTGACGCCTTCAAGAATGGTGAGGATGCAGCCCAGGCATGGGGTGATAAAGTGAATGATATCGTTGGAGATATACTCCGAAAGATGATGATACAGTCTCTTCTTGAACAGCCTATCGGACAGATATTCGATAAGTACAAAAAGAAATGGTTCGGTTCTGATGGAACATTCCAAGGATTTGATGCTGTAAACAATAGCCTTACAGGTCTTGCTGAAGAGCTGAACGCTCTTGTCGGTCCATTCAGTGAAAGCATCAACAATATGCCTGACGAACTTAAGGAACTGCTCCTTGGTGATGTAGAGAGACAAGGTACAGAAAAAGGAATAGCGACAGCTTCCCAGGAAAGTGTGGACGAAAACAATGCTCGTCTTACAACCATACAGGGACACACATACAGTATAAACCAGGGAGTAATTGAACTGAACAGAACCGGTAATGCTATGCTGGAGAAACTGACAGGCATTGAAGAGAACACAGCAACAACAAACGACAAACTGGATGAACTTGGTAATAACATCAAGAAGATTAACAGTAGCGTCGATGATATGAATACTAAAGGAATTAAAGTTAGGACGTAATGGAAAAGCTTATAAGGAAAATACAGCAGGATTGGATTAAGGCAAAAGCCATGGCGCAGGCTCAGAGTGAGTTAAACGGTTTTCACGAGCTGGCTTCCAAACTTGGAGCGTGCTCCATGTTCAAGGGTGACGAAAATCTTCAGGAGCTTATAAGGCTTATGTTCACACCGCAAGGTATGGAGTTTATGACACGTTTCGGATTCCCCAGCCTTTCCACGTTCAGGAAATTCAAGAAGTACAATCCGGAGCAGTTCGGGGTGTATATTGACAAGGGAAATATTGAGCTCTGCGAGACTCGAAAGGTGTTTCTTGTAGGAAATACCTCCGCAGTGCTGAAATATCGGGAGACGGCAGGAAACCGTGTCTGTATAATGCACGGTGCATCCGCTGTAATAATAGCCGGAGGATATGCGGTGATTAAGACCGAAAAGGATAGCACCGCACAACTTTCGACAATAGTAAACGATAAAGCGATAGTACGATGAAAATGCAGGGAAGAATGTTGGTAGATGGCGAAGATGCCTATACCGAATATGGTGTTTTCGTTGAACAGTATGGTTACAAGGCACTCATTCAGATGCCGTCATTCAAAAAGCTCGAAAGTACAGAGTGGCCTGAGTATGACGGTGAGGAGGTTGATTTGTCTTCTCCTGTACTCGATACGAAGACATTCAACATTCAGTTCTGCGTCACTAACGTAAGATATGCCGAGGATTTCTTCAACGACTTATCAAACGGTTCATATCACGATTTCTATTTTGCCGACCTTAAGAAGACATATCGTCTGCGTATGACATCAAACGGTAGCTTCACTTCATTCTACATGGTTGGAAAGCTGACATTGTCATTTGCAGACGATTTCCCGGTTGTTCCGGACGAAAATCATTATGACTTCGGTGATTCAGGTGTAATACAGTTCGGTTATGAGCTTGACGGTGTGGACCTGTCACAGTTTGGTGCCTATGTCCTGAAGGGAACGGACGACAGTCTTCGCAAGACCCCGAACGTTAGGGCAAACCTTTCTGTAAGTACAAGCGATAAGGCCGGAACTGAATATGACGGACAAAACGTTATATACAAGTCAAAGGACACGACAATAAAGCTCCTTATCAATACAAAGGATATAGATACTTTTTGGAAATGCTGGAACTCTTTGTTCACCATATTGTTAAAGCCTGAAAGCCGAACCTTTCTTTTTGGGGATATGGATGCAACGTATGAGTGTCACTACAAGAGCAACAGCGTAACGAAGTTCGAGGTAATGAACAGTGGTCATGTATGGTGCGAGTTCTCTTTAGTCCTTACATTCACCAACTGCCGTCCTATAAGCCAGTACATGCTACTTGCAACAGAGGATGAGGATTGGGTGATAACCGAAGATGCGGAGGAACCGGCACGTATAATGATAAGGCCGAGAAGTGGTATATCGTACATCATCGCACAGAGCGGAGAATTTATCGTAACGGAAGATGGCAATAGCAGAATTTATGTAAATAATTAGAAATTATGGCAGACCAGAAAAAAAGAATTTCGGAACTTCCTTTGGTAGGTTCAACCAAAGGCTTGTTGACACTGGGTGTCAATCAACAAAACGAAAGCGTGAAGGTTCCTCTCGGTGATTTGCTTGAAGAATATAACGAAGCAATAACTAAATCCGAACAGGCCATTACGAAGGCAACAGCAGCCCAGACTGCGGCTTCATCTGCCCAGTCTGCGGCTAATAATGCAGCGGCTTCAGCTTCAGAGGCTAAAAATGCAGCAAATTCAGCAAATGAAACAGCGAATGATGCTCTCGATGCGGCAAACGAAGCGAAGGAAGATGCAAACAATTCAGGGCTGGCCCATTTTGACAGTGTGGTAGTATCTGCCACGGTAAACATGGAGCGAACAGAACTGACAGGAAAAGTGGTATATATTTCAAGCAGAAAAGCCTTCGCGCTTTTGGCGACTGACGGAAAATACTACAACGACTGGAACGGAGCAAACAGCTATATGGATTCATCGAGAAAAAATGTCTTGAAGAATAAGCTGTACACAAGCAACAAACTGATATATGTTTGGAGTGATTCAGATAATGACCTTGTAGTAGCCGGAGGAAACCAGGAAGAGCTTGAAAAGAATATCAAGAATGCGATGGCACCGAGAATGTTCATCAATGCAAGCATTCTCCTTAGTCTTCCGGGACCTTCTTCTATTGAAACCGTAAGACAGATGATTCAGTCTCGTGATGATTCTGAAACATACATGGTGGCTGGTGTCGTTCTCACATTCAAGACTTCATCAGGGTGGGAAAGCTGGCAGTGGGCCGGTGATACATGGGACAGCGATAACTCATGGCGAAAGTTCGGAGGATCTGCGACTGTAGGTAACTGTTACAACGTTACAAATGACGCACCGCTGGCTATGGGGTATTATACGTTGGAGACAGCTATTGCGAAAGCTTACGAGAAAGGATATACCACTGTGGGTATTCAGATAACATTCTCTATAGCAGAAATGAGCTGGAAGACATACCAGTATATCGGTGTGGATAGTTCAGATACAAACTTTAAGAACCCGAACAACTGGATAGACCTTGCAGGCATGTCTGCCGGCGATGAAATGCTTATCAATGTGGACTATTTGTGTGGTGCATGCTCTGTAGCCGCATTCTATACACTTGAATATGCTATATCTGCAATCAAGGATTTACAGAAGACAACAGGTATAGACTACACAAAAAGCGGTCTCGTAATCACGTATAAAATTGCAGACAACAAATGGGAAACCAAACAGTTCAAAGGTGAAGCATCTGATTTCGGAGAAGCTGCACTTTGGGAAGACTTCGGAGGAGGTGGTGGTTCAAATGTGGAAACAAAAGATGAACCAGAAGAAGACGGTAAAGACGCTTTCTCTACGGGTGGTGCATACTCATTAATACCTACAGACCTTGAAGTGAACTCTGAGGAAGAAGGTGTTATCAAGATTGCGATGAAGAACGCTGCAGGTGAGACAGTGGGAAACGAACATCAGTTTGCTGTTGGTACCGGAAGCGGTGGCGGTTCGGGCACAATAGTCACAATCGTTCCGGAACAGTCTCCTCTGTACGGACAGGCAGGAGGTACAATAAAATTGAATGCATCAATTCGTTCAGTAACCACACAGGGTACTGAAGAGCTTCCTAATATTATTGAGCGCGTAGAACTGTATGACCGTGATACGAACCAGTTACTTGAAACATACAAACTGAACCAGGCATCATCAGCGGACAATGAGACATTCGACTTCTCGTTCGATCTGTCATCATACTTCTCACAGGCTTCACAGAGAAAGTTCCGTCTTATCGCATACGATGACAGCGAACACAGCGGAAGCCGTAACATAAACGTTACAGCAGTAGATGTTACTATCAGAAGCGAGCAGACGTTGAACTACACCGCATCTACGGTTGTTCAGAAAGGCGGAGCAATCAAAAGCCTGCCAATGTACCGATTCCCGAACAATGCGAGCGATAAGGGTATCCTCTGTACGACTGAAATATATATCAAAGGAGAATGGAAGGAACTTGGAACAGCTACCATTTCTGACACCTATTCACACTCTGTAAGTATCAATCCGAACAACTGTCTCGGAAATGCACTTGAACATGGAGCATATCCTATGAGAATTCACGGTGTAGATGTGGCATCAGGAGTTGTGGGTAATTATCTGTACACTTCTATCATGGTAGTTGAGCAGGGAAACACCACTCCTATTGTCGTTACAAGATGGATTACAGAAAAACAGAACGCTGAGGTTCGTCAGTACGAAACTATATCAATTGATTTTGCCGTATATGACCCTCTTTCCCAGCAGATGTCTGTAAGTATCGTTGAAGTGAACAAAGGTGAAGAGAGCGTACGTCAGAGCACCATAGCGTACCGTTCCGTTACATATACATACACGCATAGAGTTTCAGGATACCCCACAGACGGAAGCCACACAATCGAGATTAAGGCGAAAGCAGGGGAGCAGGAATCCGCAACGGCATCATTCAAAGTGTTGGGAACACTTCTCGACATAGAGCCGGTAACAACTCAGCTCATGCTCGATATTGATATGTCCGGAAGAAGTAACTCTGATGAAGACAAGAGCATCACCAGCAACGGATATACGATGACCGTTGTCGGCTCTAACTATTCTTCAAACGGTTTCGTAAAGGATAGCTATGGAACTGAAGATTACGGAACTGAAAATGACCCTGGGCTTATGGCATTGCGTATCGCTGAGAACGTAACCGCATCGCTAAACTATGCACCTTTCAATAACGCATCAATAGAAAGTAACGGTATGGCCCTTCAGTTCCGTATTAGAACGAAGCACGTTGCAGATGATACGGCACAGATGATATCGTGTATTTCTAATGGATTTGGATTTTACGTTACAGGAAAGAATGTAGTTTTCACTACTGACAACGGGGCGACAGTGGCACACACTATCACGGCAGCATTGAAGGATGATAGCATAACAGATGTGGCTATTGTGATAGAGCCTACATCGCAGGCACCATACGGAGGAATTGGAGTTGCGAAAATATACTTTGACGGTGAACTTATCGGCTCATGCTACTATGAAAGTGGTTCACTCTCTCGTCATGCTAAACCTATCACTTTCAATGGAAGTGAAGGAGACCTGTATCTGTACAATATCAGGGCATGGGAAACATATTATTCATTCGAGCAGAGTTTCAATAACTATCTGTTGAAACTGGCTGATACAGACTCAATGATATCTGAGTACAACTACAATCAAGTAATGGCGTCACAGGCTGCAGAAGGAAAACCAGCAACAAACAGACCGCAAGCATCCGCATTATACAACATCGGTATAATGTACTTTGTTCTCTGTAAAAATGCAGACACGGCAGATACGACTGATAACTATCCTGACTATCTCGAAACGCTGGACGGAGACAAGAAGACAACGCGTGTTCTCGATGTGTATGCATATTTCCCGGACAGACCTTGGCAAGATTTCAAGGCTATAGGTGTGACGGTTAGCAATCAGGGAACAACATCATCAATGCGTCCTATCAAGAACGTTAAAATGAAATTCAAAAATGCTGTAATTACCCTTCTGCATGATCGTAGTGAATTTAGCGGTGATGACCTTTTGAAGTATGATGAATGTGCCACCAATGCGGCAAACCACAGAGTACAGCCAATTGAAACATCTATACCAACCAATATAATCACAGTAAAGGTGGACTATTCAGAGTCAGGAGGTGCAAACAATGGCGGTTCAACGAACCTTTTCAATGATTTACAGCGTGCGCTTGGCTCTAACTATATGACACCGGCACAGAATTCGTACAAAGGAAAGTACGTTCTAAATACGTCAATTGACAGCGTTCCTTGTGCATTTTTCCGCACTGACCCGAATTCATCAGATGCTACTTCTCCTTCATACGGATATTTCCACGCAAAAGGGAACTGGAACGATGATAAGGGAGACGCTGCTGTATTCGGTTTTGAGGACGTAGAGGGATATAACAAGGGCTGTCTGAATTATGGAGACTTCATCGAATTGATTGCCGAAAAGGACCAGTCTCTATCAGACTTCAATCAGAGTCTTTCAAAGGAAGATTGGGATACTGAAGAAATTTATGTACTGAGCGAGTTTTGCGGACCAGGACACATGGTATTCCGTTTTCAGGACGGGAAATGGACGGAAACAACAGGAACCATGACCTATTCGGGCGGCACATGGAGAATTACCGGCGATGTGGTTAACCCTGTTGAAAACTATGAGCTTCTTGCATACAACGCTATGGACTGGTTTCAAGGTGTAAACACTGTTGAGGATATGCTTGCTCCAAAGAGCCCTGAAGATCCGACACCTGTTTGGCTGAACTACTTTGAAAGCCGATATCCGGACAATGACGAATTGAACCAAGCTTACGAAGACGGCCGTAAGGTTCCTTACACGCTCTTCAAATGGTTGGAATGGTGCCAACAGTGTAATCAGAATTTGAGTGAAGCAGACGGAAATATAATGCTTGACGGAGAGAGTGTCAGCGGTACAAAGGAGAATCGCTTGAAAAAATTCAAGCACGAGCTTCACAAGATTGCAAATGTTCATTCGATGATTTGCTATCACGTGTTCACTGACTACATCGCAGCCGTTGACCAGCGAAGCAAGAATATGATGGTCGGATTCTACCTCGACACAGACGGAATTATGAGAATGTATCTGAACCACCTTTACGATGGTGATACTATCCTCGGTAGTGATAATGACTGCGGACTTACAATTCCGGCAGAGCTTGACCCAAACAATGACCCGAACGGATATTACCAGGGACATGACAGCGTTCTGTTCACTCAGCTTGCTAAATCAGACTATATCTGGCTTAAAGACTATGTATCTGACAGCGACACGTCAGACACTACAAAAACCGTCACAGTAGCTTCAATCGCAGCCACTATGCGAAACATTCAGTTATCAACCGGTTTGCGTCCGTTCAGTCAGGAAGGTATCCGCAAATATTGGATAACAGACCGTTTGCAGAAGTGGCCTAAACTGGTATCTTCATACGATGGTATCCGCAAGTATATCGAGCATTCGAAATCAAACGACAACTACATGTATGCACTTCACGGTCTGAGCATCCAGCGTCTCGAAGACTACGTGAACACACGTTTCCGCTATCGTGACGGATACTATCAATGTGGTGACACCTATTCGTCTGCACTGTCTATGCGATGCACAGGTACCAATATGACGGTAACAATCAAAGCCGCAAAGGACGGTTTCTTCGGTATTGGTGTGGACCAGGCGAACAGCTCACGTGAAAGTGTTTATCTGAAAGCAGGAGAAAGCGCAACGTTGCACTCTGAGAACACGAACCTCGGTAGTGGTGTGATGCTCTATATCTTTGGTGCTGACCGTATCGGAGAACTTGACATACGAAACGCAACTCCTAAACAGTCAGGATGGGATATTTCACAGCTCGTCCTCCTTACTAAACTTATCATCGGTGGTGAAGACTATACTCCGGCAACAACTACCGGAGAAGAGCTTAACACGCTTAATCTCGGACAGCTTCCGTTCCTTGAAGAAATAGACCTCCGCAATTTCCCGATTAAATCTGTGGATGCAAGTTTCTGCCCTCGACTGAATACGGTACTTGCTGAAGGTTCAACACTGCAGACGATAACGATTGCTGAGACCTCTCCTATCGAGACACTGCATCTTCCTGATACGATGACGGCACTGTCTTTTGTGAACATTCCAAAACTCACATATCCGAATGGAGGTCTGACAATAGAAGGATTCAAGAATGTGAAAAGGCTTCAGGTTGAAGGATGTGCTAAAATTGACTCATACTCTATTCTGTCGGCAGCAGTAAACGGAGGTGCAAGTATAAAAGAGATTTCTATGCCGGCACTGGAGGTTACAGCAGACACCACAATTCTTGACGCTCTCAAAGCATCTGGAGCACAGGGAATAGGCTCTGACCTCGATGATGCTTGTGACGGACTGAGCGGACAGTGGATTCTTGTACATCTGATTGATGATTCAGCTTTCAATGAGCTTCAGAAGTATTTCCCTGCTTTGTCATTACACAATTCTCAGTTTACAATGGTCGTTTTCGATGATACGGTGGATGATCCGAAAAACATCACCAATCTTGACAACAATACAAAAGGAGAGGAATATAAGGCAAGCGGGCATATTCTTAGAATACGAGAGAAATTGATTCCTGTTAAGGGAAAACTCGATACATCATCCGGTAAATGGAAGGGAGAACGTATAGATGAAAGTAACTATCAGCAACTTGCTGACGGTACTCCTTTTGATTACAAAGATGACCTCGGCGAAGGATTTGATATAATGATGCGATGTCCTGGGTTATGGTACAAGGGAATTAATGACTTCAAAAACCAAAAGAAATATATCGCATGGTCTTCGCTTGAAGAAGAGCCACTGTCAACAGCTCATAAAACAAACCGTAAAAAGCTGTCAGACATTGTGAGAAATAAGAACAATGCAATCATTATAACAGATGTTGTCGAAGGTGAAAGCACGCTTAATACAGCAGGGGTTATTACAGAGACACCAAGCTACAACGTGTATGAGATTGACGTTGAAGGAATGAAACAGATAAGATGGCCGGGATTGAACAATTCAGCAATTGGAGCGGTATTCGTGAATGCAGACGGTGTAATTATAAAGAAGTACAACATGGCTGTAAGCGGAAGCATGTTCGACTTTTCAGACGGAGATTATATCTTCATAGACGTTCCTTCAGGAGCAAAGACATTCGTATTCACATCACCTTCAACAAATGCGGACCTTGAAGCTATAGCCGTAGATAGTACAGAGATTGAAGCTATAGAACCGGACTGGATATTCAATGCTCCATGGTTGGGAGGTGTTTATGAAGCATCTGTAGATGGTCTTAGACAGCTTCGTTCTATCAGTGGAGCAACAGTAAGAACAGGTACTAATACTCAGGCAACATCTTCTGAATGGACTTATGAAGATGATGGTACACCTAAGAACACACCTGTGGGTACATTGAACTATACCGGAAAGGATTTTATGAACCTTGCTATGAGAAGGGGTAAAGGTTTCCAGCTCTTCGACTACGAAATGAGCAAACTAATGGCTATACTCTGGTATTCTCTCAATGGAACAAGGGATGCACAGCTTGTATGTGGTTACGGTAAAGGTTCAGGAGGAACAACAGGATATACTGATGCTCTTGGAAATGCAGACAGTGACAGAACTGTAATTGGTTCAAGCGGAAACAAGGTACTCGGATTTGAAAGCTTCATGGCCTGTACATGGGAGTTTATGGATAATATTGCTGTGAATGTTCCATCATGGGAACAGTATAAGAAAGACCGATGTGTCGAGAATAGCAATTATCCGCTGGATGCAGTATATCATATTTATGACCCTATTGCAAAATCCGAAAGAACGGTACAAGGTATTACGACAGGTTCAGGATATTGTATCGGACGTGTAAAGCATGGTAGATACTGTGATTTGATTGCAACAAAGACAACCAGCGACAATTCTGTATGGGCTTCTAATTACTGTGATGCGAACTATTACAGTAATACCCGCGGCCGTGTGGTTGGTCGGGCGAGCAGCCATGCGTATGCGTATGGCGGTCTCGCTTGTGCGAACGCGTACAGCGCATCGTCGTATTCGGTCACGAGCTTCGGGTCTCGGCTTGCCTTCCGTGGAGAAATTGAGATAACAAATGAATAAGATGAAATGATGAAATATGAGAAACGAAAGAGCGTGAGCGTGGCGACCGACAGGTCGCCCCCACCCATAAAATGATATTTGAAAAGGCAGACGGTTTCAATCGGCCGTGTGGTTGGTCGGGCGAACAACAATGCGAATGCGAATGGCGGTCTCGCTTATGCGAACGCGAACAACGCATCGTCGAATTCGAACACGAACAACGGGTCTCGGCTTGCAAACAGAATAAACCTTGAAAAATCGTCCCTCTGTTGAATGTCACGTGTGGCAGAAATACGGACGAGAAACCCGCGCCTCAGTAACAGCGACAAAGTCGGAAAACTGAAACATTACTTATGCAGGTAGAGACTGGTAGGTTAATTCTCGAACGTCTTGGACCTGAGAAACTGAAGGCTAAAGAATGAAAAGGAAAGGATATATTATCGAAGAGATTATTTCTCAGGAGAATCTCGAACAATCGTTTGACACGGTTGTCCGTGGCACGCTCAGAAAGAGCATGCACGAAGGACGCTGGCTGATAAAGAACAGGGAGAAATTCCTTAATAGCGTGAGGGAAGAAATCCTCACCGGGAAGATATCGCTTTTCCCCTGTCATCGTAAGGCAAACGAAATCGAGCTGGCGAACAATGGGTGCCAGCCGAAAGACATCTTCGAAGGTGGTAAGCATCGTAGAATTCAGGTGTACTGCATGGCTGCACGAATAAAAGTAAATGCAGTTATGAGTGTCGTTGACAAGCATCTGCATTCACGATATATCAGAACTACATCTGCTTCTATAAAGAACAGAGGTGTTCACGAACTTAAAGAATATATCGTCAGGGATATGAAGATGCACCCTGAGATAAGATACTGGTATAAGTTCGACATAAAGAAATTCTATGATACCGTTAAGCAGGATTTCGCCATGTACGCACTTGAACACGTATTCAAGGACAAACGGCTTCTTGCAATCATGGAACAGTTTATAAGGTTGTTTCCTGATGATGTCGGTATGAGCATGGGCCTTCGGGCATCGCAGGGAGTATGTAATCTTCTGTTATCGGTCTATTTGGACCATTACCTTAAAGACAGATACGGTGTAAAGCATTATTACAGATATTGTGATGACGGCTTAATAGGAAGCGAAACTAAACTGTATCTTTGGTTTTGTCGTGATATAGTACATGAGCAGATAGAATTCATAGGGCAGAAGATTAAACAGAATGAAAGAGTATTCCCGATCGAGGAAGGACTTGATTTTCTCGGCTACAAGATTTATCCCACACATGCACTATTGCGTAAGAGGGTAAAGAAATCGCTGGCAAGAAAACTGAATAGGATAAAAAGCAGGAAGAGAAGACAGGAAATAATAGGCTCAATGTGGGGGATGGCTAAGCACTGCAATAGCTGGAACCTTATGGAACATATCCTGTACCCTTCTGAAATAAATAAACTAAGAAAGAAAAGAAAAAAGAACATGAAAGATTTTTCATCACTGAACATTACTTATACCCCGAAAGACGGTAAGAAACGATTTGCTAACGGTGCGATTCAGTTGCGTACTCTGGTGAATGTGAAAATCGAAGTCTTGGACTTTGAGAGAGATGTAACAACAAAATACGGTAAAAGGTGGCTCGTTCAGTTCCGTGATACAAGAGACGGAACACTGAAGAAATTCTTTACTGATTGTGACGAAATGAAAAACAATCTCGATAAGTTGGAGGAAATGGGAGAAATACCATTCTCAACCGTTATAGCTGCAGAATATTTCGGTGATAACAAAGTTAAATATAAGTTCACTTAAAAGCATTTTTTATGAGCAAGACAGATTTTTTCAAGGTGAACGCAGAAGGTGAGCAGAATGCGCTTCTGCGTATCGGAGAAAAGAGTTATCTTCTTATCTACGGATACAGAAAGGACAATGAAGATGACGAACAGGGATATAACTGGCGAAAGTATTACGACCACAATCCGAGTGCTGAAGAGCTGAAGGAGGATATTGTAAACCTGATTGACAGCGAGACTGACGGAAAAATACTATCCGGCTTTGTATGGAAAGAGATTCCTGTGTATCTCTCAACAGAAAATCAGATGAATTTCAAAGCCGCCTATGACCTTGCCGTACAGACTTCAGGCGCTACACTTCCTATAAAGTTCAAACTCGGAGAGGACACTTCAGGAAATGCGTTGTACCACACATTTAGCGAACTGACAGAGTTTACAGACTTCTACACAAAAGCGATGGGATATGTCATATCTGTACTCAATGCAGGATGGGAAGAGAAGGATAATATACAATTTGATAAACTTGTAATCAATGAGTAAGGGATGCGGCTGTCAGACAGGTATCCTGAAGTATTTCAAACCCCCTTATGCAAAAATGTTCCATATACCGTGCTGCATACACGATGATGATTACGACATAGGAGGTGGAAAATCCGAAAGAAAGGAAGCTGACAGGAACCTGTTCTTGCGTATGGTAAAGGTTGCCATACGCAGGACGTCAAACCCATGGGCGGTATGCTGGTATGTTTCAGTAGCTCTTATGTACTACATGGGCGTCCGGCTATTTGGGCATTTATTCTTTAACTTTACAAAGGAGAAATAACATGATAACACTACATTGTGGAGAAAAAACCTATGATATTCAGGTAGAAGATACGAGTTACCGCTACCGTGCTATAATGGAAAAGCCACAGCTTGTACTGAAATTCTCCAGGGCTGAATATATAGACATTCCGGTAGGTGCCTGGTGTATGTTCCAAAACGAGAAGTACACTTTGAAAGTTCCTTCCAATCTGAAGAAGAGCGGAACAAGGAATATAGAGTACAACCTGACAATGGGACAGGACGATGACGATCTGGGAGTGTATAAAATGAGGAACAGCGTTGACGGTCGTTTGAAGTACAGCATGACAGCAAAGGCACATGAACTTGTGGAAGAGGTTGTTAAGAACCTTAACGATAGAACAGGAAGCAACTTATGGTCTGTCGGTACCGTAATAGAGTCAACGGAAAAGACTATTGAGTTCAATCATGCTTACATTGATGAAGCTCTTCAGAGTATTGCAGACCTATTCGAGACAGAATGGGAAATAGTCGGCCATACAATACACCTGAAGAAGGTTGAGTATTTCAAGGATGACCCTCTTCCTTTATCCTACGGAAAGGGAAACGGTTTTGTTCCTGGTGTTGGCCGGACGGTTCAATCTGACGAAATGCCAATTAAGAGAATATACGTGCAGGGTGGCAGTAAGAATATCGACCGTAGCAAGTACGGTTCTTCTGAGCTCCTTCTTCCTAAAAACCAGTATCTCGAATATGAAGGAAGAACTTACAAGACGGATGCAGACGGATATTATATCGAGCGTGTGGATAAAGTGTCTGATGCTGTAAAGGATGACAGTCTTGACTGTTCTGAGATATATCCTTCACGGATCGGCACGGTTAGTTCTGTTGAAGTCATAGATGCAAGCAAGAATTTCTATGATATACTTGACAGTTCTATACCGAGCAACCTAAACTACAACGACTACATAATAGCCGGAGAGACACCTACAATCATATTCCAGTCCGGAATGCTTGCCGGTGACGGAAAGGAATTTGAGTTCAAGTACAACCATGCTGAAAGACGATTTGAGATAGTTCCGCAGGAGATAGACGGAATTACAATGCCTGACAGCACGTTTAAGCCTGTAGCCGGAGATACCTATGCTGTTTTCGGCATTATGCTTCCTGACTCGTATATCTGCAACAACCTTGACAAGACAGGTGCATCATGGGATATGTTCCGTGAAGGGGCAAAGAAGCTTTACGAGAACGAGGACCAGAAGTTCACTTTCACCGGAGAACTTCAGGGATTGTGGGCAAAACGGAACTGGCTTGAAGTTGGAGGACGTCTTAAAGTTGGAGGTTACATACTTTTCTCTGATGAACAATTTGCTCCTGAAGGAATGTCGATAAGGATAACCGGGATAAAGGACTATGTAAATAATCCATATTCCCCTTCTCTCGAAATATCAAATTCCGTTAGTGGAAAATCCTTGTCTTCACAACTTAAGGAAATAGGTAATCAGGAGGTAGCCATTGATGATACAAAGAAGAATATAATACAGTTCACGAAGCGTCGTTTCCGTGATGCTATAGAGACAATAGACATGCTAAAGGATTCCATGCTTGACTTTTCCGAGTCAGTAAACCCTATAGCAGTACAAACTATGGCGCTACTTATCGGAGACGAAAGTCTTCAGTTCCGCTTCGTGAACAGTAAGACAGACCTCACCCCTTTTGTATATAACATCACATACGACCAGCAGACAAAACAGCTTCATTGCCCGCACGGATTCCTCCAGCACATGACTCTTGGAATAAATTCTATTTCAAGTTCCCACAAAAGTACCGAATACAAGGTATGGGAAATGTCGGAGTATCTGTCTCCTGTACTTGTAGATGCAGATAAGAAATACTATCTGTATGCAAAGGTCAGCAGGACGAGCACATCGGTAAAGGGTAATTATCTGTTGTCTGAAAAGGCAATAGCTATGGATGATGTGGAAGGATATTATCATCTTCTTGTAGGAGTGCTGAATACTGAAATTGACGGTGCAAGAAGTTACGTTGACTTATATGGATTCACTGAAATATTACCAGGTAGAATAACAACTGACAGAATAGTATGCTCTGATGGTATAAGTTTCATCGACCTTCTGAACAATGCTATGCACATAGGTAACAACAGTTCTTACATGGACTGGAATAACCTTACTACAAATATGCTATCACTGAAAAACGTATCAATTGAAACGGTTAATAGTAACGGAACTGTAATGTATTCGTTCAGTGGGGTGGACGGTTCAGGAAGATTGGCAAAGGGAAATATAGTTTGGGATAAAGACGGGAAAATTAAAGCAACCGGAGGAACATTTGAAAATGTTCTTATAAATGGTGCTATAAGGACTCCATTCCGTGACGGATATTATGTGTTATCCGATGACGGACCTATAAGTGTTTCAACACTTGGACTTCAGAATAACAACAATGTAGTTATACCTATACCCGGTGGAGGTTGGCAAACGGCTGTTGTAATTCCTTTTTCGTCAGAATACAACGGCTTTAGGGCTATAATAATGAATGATAATTGGGGGGCTGATACTTCAGGAGGTACATTGAGCCATACTGCACCATCCGGGAAATACTATTTCGAGAACGGAGTAAAAAAGAATACATTGGAAATACCTCGGAATAGCGGTGTGGAGATAATAGGATACGGTGAGGGTAATAATTTCAAAGGTTGGATTGTATTAAACCGAATATACAAGTCAGATCATGACAACGGATTTCCATTACATGTAATGTTTTATGGTATGGTAAGGAATGACAGCCTTGTCAAAATCAAAAAGTATCATGATGAAAGTATCGCATTTTCAAAATTAAGCACAGGAAAATACAGGATAACCTTTGGCCAGGCATTTAGCGACAAAAATAACTATACCGTAATTCTAACCGGATTTGCTGAAGGCACTGGAAGATACGCATCTGTATCAGCTCAGGAAACAACATATTTTGATGTATATACCGGAGACGATGATTCGCCAAATGACGGAGGATTTCAATTTATGGTATTAAGTTCCGCACCTATGTATATGAGCTAACAGCAATTTTATCAATTAAAAATGTGCTTATTAGGCACATTTTTGTTTATTTTTGCAAATGGAATGTTTTATGTTTAACCAGGTGTGTAACTAATACATACCACAAAGTAAATTATTTATGAAAGAAGTTGTTAAAAAGGAAATGACGACATTTTTCGCTTCAGGTCACGGATGCTCACTCTTGACTTTTTTAGCGATGTTGCAAGAGCATGATTTGTCAAATTCTGACAAAATCGGTATTGTTAGCATTGGTTCAATTGCTATGCTTATTTTGACACTTGTTTTGTCCTACGTGATTGGTGGTAAAATTAGATGGCAAAGTATTGTTGCGTGTTTGTTGGCTTGCGTTACTGTTTATATAGCAGTAGCCCTTGGAGTATGGTTTAATATCTTGTCTGCATGAAAAAAGTAATAAAATGGCTAAAAGAGAGTAACCGGTGGAAACATCTTGTCGGTGGGTGTGTCATCGGTTTGGCGTCTGATGATGCCTATTGTGCAGCGTTGGCTGGTGGAGGAATAGCGTCTGCTTTGGAGTTTAAGGATAAGTCTTGGGGTGGTAAGTGGGATTGGATAGACTGGAGTCTTACTATTGCCGGAGTAGTTGTTGGATTTCTAATAGGTAGGATGGCATGGAGGTAAACGATACATTGCAGGTTGCTAAAGGTATCAGTGAATATGGCATAATGATAATGATTTGTGCTATATTCCTTATCCTGTCATCTGGGCTGATGATTGTGTGTTTCAAATGGTTCAAATCGGTAATAGAGAATATTCTTACTGACTATTCTAAGCAACTGAAGACTTTGCAGGAGACTGCAACCAAAAACGGTGAAGCTATGGTAGATATTGCCGAAGGTCTTATACCTGAGACACAGCTACGAATAAAGAACATAAGCGGTGTTTTCTTTGACCTTGCAGTAGAACGTGTGTGCCGTCTGATTAAGAGAATCAGGGAAGAGAACCATATCATAGACAAGGAAGCGACAAAGGCGAAGATAAGAACTCTGCTCACAAACATCTATGAGGACCGTAACAGCAAGTTTGACAGCTTCCGCTACCGTGGAAAAGTCCTGTCAATGTACTGCAATCCCGAATGGATTGAGGAGGTCGCAAAGGTCGTTGAGGGTGAAATATACAACGAGGCCGGCCCAAACAATGCCCGTGCATACACGAATGTCAAGGCTATATATGACAACATTAAACTTGATTTTTATCACAGATTAAACCAATAGTATTATGAAAGTATTAATCGACAACGGTCACGGTAGCAATACGAAAGGCAAGCGTTCGCCGGACGGTAGGCTCATGGAATATGCCTACGCAAGAGAAATTGCAGGAATGGTAGTTTTGGAACTTAAAAAAATGGGGATTGATGCTGAAAGGATCGTCCGTGAAGAGAGCGATGTTCCCCTGGCTGAAAGGTGCAGCAGGGTGAATGAATACAAAGCGAGCGAAGCTATCCTTATTTCAATTCACTGCAACGCTGCCGGTAATGGTTCTTGGATGACAGCCAGAGGTTGGGAAGCGTGGACCAGTGTTGGGCAGACCAAAGCTGACAAACTCGCCACCTGTCTGTATGAAGCGGCGGAGGAAGTTCTTGCAGGAATGAAAGTTAGAAAGGACATGTCAGACGGAGACCCCGACAAGGAGGAAGGCTTCTATATTCTGAAGCACACGAAGTGTCCGGCCGTATTGACTGAAAACCTGTTCCAGGACAACAAGGAAGATGTGGATTTCCTTCTGTCTCCTAAAGGTAAGAAAGCAATCACGGATTTGCACGTGAAAGGAATTATGAAGTATCTCGAAAAGTATGGAAAAAGCTAAAAATATCACGCTTGCCGTATTGATGCTATTGCTGGCATGTTCAATCCTCTTCAATGTTCACCAGTATGTGGGTACCGGGAACAGGACATACCGGGACACGGTCCGTGTCACATGGACGGACACAATACCATACTACAAGCCGGTACCGAAGGACAGCACGGTCATCAGGTACATAACGGAGGTTCTGCCGGTTGTTCCCGACACTTGCAACAATGGCGGTGAAAATATTCCTGATTCATGCAACAATGAGGATATTTTTATTTCGGACAGCGTGAAGGTCTCGATACCCATTACCAGCAAGGTATATGAGGACAGCACTTACAGGGCTTATGTCAGTGGGTACCACGCGAACCTTGACAGCATCTTCATCTTCCCGGAGCGTGAGGTCATCACGATAACCCAAAAGGAGAAGATAAAACGCTGGGGTATCGGAATACAAACGGGATATGGTTTCGGCAAGAACGGAGCCGGCCCATACATCGGTATCGGTATATCGTACAACTTATTTCGGTTTTGATTTGTACTTTGCAGATTAATTACTACTTTTGTCTCGCTGATTACTCTTATCAGTATTGCGTTGAATGCCACGGTTGCGTAAATGTGACTGTGGCATTTTTTTTGAGGTCACAGCTTGTTTCCCATTCCTTTTGTAGTTACATATCTTATCACTATATTTGTGTCAGATAGGGGCTGAAAATCCCCTGTTTTTTCATTTTTGTTGCTGATTTGTTGCTGAAGCATTTTCCAAAGTTGAAAAAATCATCTGTTAATCATTGATTTACAGCCTGTTGCATAAAATTTTGTGTGGGTAAGTAATTGTCTGTTTTCAAGCGAATATAGATATAAAGGCTACTGATTTCCAGTAGCCTTTTATCATTTAGAAAGAAGAGTTGATATAATCAAATCACTTTTCAAAAAAAACAAACTCCTGTATATTCCTTAAAATATAGTTAAATTTACCTCGACACGTACGTGACGAGGTCTTGACACGTTCGT
>OLXZ01000006.1_pt1 | contig 154921 bp, 127 predicted proteins | sample 1673901 | NCBI WGS metagenome assembly OLXZ01 (sample SAMEA103958131, study PRJEB25191) | human gut metagenome | reverse complement strand
GTTTCTATTGTTTTGAGTACCGTTTCTGTAATGTACGGGCCGGATGGGAGAAAGGACATGTGGAGCGCAGCGTGGAATATGTCAGAAGGAAAGCTTTCTGCCTGACAGACCATTTTGGTGATATACATTCTGCCCAGGAGCATTTAAACCGGGTATGTATGCAGGTCAACAACGAGCAAGGCAGTCTTTCAACAGCGGAGAAAACATCACGTCTGGAAGCTGACCTGTCATCGCTGAAGCCTTTTCCCGGTAATCTGGGCTGTTTTGAGGTCTATGAGTACATTGTGGATAAATGGTCAACTATCAGCATGAAAAATGTTCATTATTCCGTACCTGATTCTCTTGTGGGAGAAAAAGTACATGTCAAGGTTTATAGTGAAAAAATCGTCATCCTGTACGGGAAGGAGAAAGTGGCCTCTCATCAACGCAGTTATTGCGGTGGAGACTGGTGCATCAAGCTGGAGCACTATTTGCGTACACTTTCCCGTAAACCGGGGGCATTGCCCCACTCTGTGGTTTGGCAAAGAGCACCGGAAAAACTGAGAAGGCTGTATGACATCCATTTCAAGGAAGACAACAGGACGTTTGTTCTGTTGCTGGACTATGCCCGAAAAAATGGATTTTCCGGAACGGACATTGTCGCGGCATGCAAGGAGCTGACCGGACGTGGTGTCAGAAAGATATCTCCGGACCAGGTAAAGGCCATGCTGCATGGTAGCGTACAGGGAGAAACAGAAGAAACCATGGAACCGCCTGTTCTCCCGGCACAACAGGAGAATATAGAAAGAGAAGCTGTGGATATGCTTGAAGGCATCACGGCGCTCATGACAGGATACAATGAAGTGCATGATATAATACCAACCATTTAAGTTTATAATATATGAAATCAGAAAAAGAAACCATTTATGACTATGCTGCAGAACTGAAGCTTCTGTCCTTTAAAGAGGAACTGGAATGCACCCTTTCATTGGCAGCTGAAGAAAACTGGAACCATCTGCAGTTCTTGACGGAATTGCTTGGAAAGGAAAGCGCCAGGAGAAGGGAGTGTAGAAGAAGATCAAGGATAAGATCTGCGGGATTTCCACAAATGAAGTATCTGCATGAGCTTGTTATGGAAGACATGCCCAAAGAGGCACAGGTAATATTACCTGAATTGGAAACACTGGACTTCATCAGACAGGGAAGAAACCTGGTCCTGTATGGAAATCCGGGAACGGGAAAGACGCATATTGCTACGGCTTTAGGAATAAAGGCCTGCCAACAGGACTTTACCGTATTGTTTACTTCAGTGCCGGTCCTGCTTACCCAGATAAGGGAGGCTAAATCAGCAAAGACACTGAGGACGCTACAATTAAGGTTTGAAAAATACGATCTGGTCATCTGTGATGAGTTCGGATATGTCAGTTGTGACAAGGAAGGAGGAGAACTGCTTTTTAACCACCTGTCGTTAAGAGCCGGGAAAAAGGCTACAATCATTACTACTAATTTGGCTTTTAACAGATGGAATGAAATCATAAAGGACAAGGTGCTTGTGGCGGCAATGGTTGACAGGCTTACACATAAAGCTTATCTGGTTAATATGACCGGACTGTCTTATAGGCTTAAGGAAACACAAAAAATGAGACAAGATAAATGAATATTTTAAACTTATAGTAATTTTGTAACCAGTTATGGATGGAGCTCTTTTCAATTAGAATACGGCGCACTTTTCAATTAGTATCTACACTTGTAGCTAAATACTCGCTTCTGTTGTACTGCACGCTCCTTGGTGATAACTATGTCAAGCTTACACTGCCTTCGGATGTAGTCCCGTCATTGTCCGACACCGCCTGTGTCTGAACTGTTGCTGTGATTGATAATCTATATTAATAAAATAATAGTTTTTAGTATGAGAAAACAACTGGTATCATTTCTTTTTTTGCTAAGCATAGTTGCTGTATCAGCCCGGGCTCAGGATGTCGCATTGAAAACGAATTTGCTTTATGATGCCACAAGTACGATGAATATAGGAGCTGAGATAGGTTTGTCGCGTAAGCTGACCTTGGATATTTCGGGTAACTTGAACCCGTGGGTTTTTAATAAGAATACAAACAGTAAAATCCAGCATATTCTGATCCAGCCCGAAATCCGATATTGGCTTTGTGAGCGTTTTAACGGTCATTTCTTTGGCGCCCATGCGCATTGGGGCAATTATAATGCCGGTGCTATCGACCTTCCATTCGGTTTGACGGAAAACACCCTGGCTAAATATCGTTATCGTGGCAACCTTTATGGTTTTGGAGTGGGGTATGGTTATCAATGGGTCTTCAGAAGCCGATGGGCGGTGGAAGCGGAGCTGGGAGTAGGTTATACCTACTTTAAATACGACCGTTACGAGTGCCGTAACTGCGGTAAATTCACGGGTAACAATAAGTCCAACTATTTGGGTCCTACCAAGCTCGCCGTGTCGCTGATCTATATAATCGAATAAAAAGTAAATGTTATTGCTTATGAAAAAAGTATGTTCTATAGTATCATTGTGTGTGTGTTCCCTTGTCTCGCCCGCACTGGCCCTGTGCCAGTCGGTGCCCGACACGCTCTCGCTGAACGGTTTGCGTGTGACTGACGTGACCTTTAAAGGCACCGTGGAGGACAGCCTTCTGATGAATATGAGACTCTCGACCTCCGGCATGGATATCGGCGGCATGGACCGTGTGACTATAATTCCGATGTTGACGGATGATTTTGGTAATGCTTATGAATTCAATCCATTGGTTGTGGATGGTAAGAAGCGTTCCAGGGTTGCTTACCGCGAGGCGCTGCTTGGGGGCAAAGCGATGTCCCGCAATTCTGCGGTTTCCGTCAATCCGGTGTCTTCCGGCGGGTATTTGTACAACGAGCGGCTTCCGCTGGCCTCGTGGATGAAAAACTCCCGTCTTGTCTTGAAGAGCGTTTGCGACTGCTGCGGTAAGAACGCTCCCGGTACAATTAGTACCATTGCGGATTCTCTGGAGTTTGACCTGCCTGCACACCGTTACGTGGTCCGTCCGCGCTCGAATTTTGTCGTTCCTGAAGCTGAACCCATTAAACGTCGTGTGGAAAGCGGAAATGCCCGCCTTGAGTTTTTAAGCGGCAAGTCGACTATACTTCCTGCATATAAGAATAACCAGATAGAATTGGACAAGATCGGCTCCATGATTACCAGTGTCCTTGCCGACTCAATGTCGACGGTTGACCTTATCGTACTTAAGGCTTATTCCTCACCGGAGGGGTCGTACGCTTTGAACGCCCGGTTGGCTGCCGCTCGCTCTGTTGCCCTGAAGAACTATCTGGAAGCCAGCTACGGCCTTAAGGGCGTCCGTGTTGAGACTTCTTCCGTTCCTGAGGACTGGGATACGCTTGAGGCGCTTATCCGTGATTCGGACCTTGCGCAGAAACAGCAGTTTTTGGATATTATTGCGGAGAATAGCAATCCTGACCGCCGGGAACAGCTTTTTAAATCTGTTGGCAAGGGTGTCCCTTACCGCCGTATGCTGACCGAGCTGTTTCCGCTGCTTCGTCGCACAGATTACCAGCTGAGTTATTCGGTAAAGGACTTTACGGTGGAACAGGGCCGCGAGGTTATAAAAACCCGTCCGGGTCAGTTGAGCCTTAACGAGATGTACCATGTTGCCAACAGCTATGAGATTGGCAGTGAGGAGTTCAAGGATGTTTTTGATGTCGCTGTCCGTGTTTTTCCGGAAGATCCCGTTGCGAATATCAACGCGGGTGCGGTTGCCTTGCTGCGCGGTGACACGCTTTCCGCATCGAAGTACCTTTCGCGTGTCAAGGATGACCCTCGCGCACAAAACAACTTGGGTGTGCTGTACCTGCTGGAAGGCGACCTTGAACAGGCCTCCCGCCATCTGAAAGAAGCGTCATCCTCCGGTTTGTCGCCCGAGGAAGTGGAACATAATAACTCAGAACTAACTCGCAAAGAGCGTGACAACGCCCTCTTTGATAAATATACGAAACAATGAAACAGGGTGGTTTATTCAAGCTTTCCGGCTATCTGCTTTCCGCAATTTGTCTTTTGTCCGGCTGCTCTATCATCGATGAGGACAAATGTGTGCTTAATTATATAGAATACCGTTATCTGAACAATGTGGGTGAGGACGCGAGTTCTCTTTATCTGAATGAGGTTACCGACTTCATCTTTACGAAAGACTCGGTTCTTTACCGGGTGGACGAACAGATAACCGGTGGACGTATCACTAAACGTCCTATCAATCTTCCTGACGGTGATTGGATTGTGTATAGCTATGCCAACCTGAACGGAGGTAGCAAGGTAAGCGACTATGTGGTGGGTAAGACGAGCCTGCGGGAACTGTCGGTTCGTGTTGTCAACCCTCCCACTTATACGGGGACGTACGCCTCAAGCTCTGACGATAGCCAGCGGGTCGGCAATTCCGACCGCCTTTATTTCGGCAAGGTGTCCCTGACGGTAAAGGGCGGGTATACCGAACATGCACAGGCAGTAGACATGTCGAATGTGCATATATGGCTGAGCGCCACTGTCCGATGGAAAAAACCGATGGATTTCTTTGCTAAATCCGGTGAGAATCTGCACGTACGCCTTGAATATGTGCCGGTTGAATTCGGCTTCCTGAATGATGAGAAGGTGGATAACCTGTATGGTATCCCTTACAATACGCCGCGTATTACCGAGGAGTTGGCTACTTACTCGACAAGGCTGCAGCCTACTGCCGTTTCGAACGAGTACAGTTTCGAGATGTACGGCCTGCGTTGGGAGAGCGGTCGCGCTCCTGTGCTCCGTCTTTACGACGGTGAAACGCTTCTTGTCGGCAAGGACCTGCCTTTGAACAAGTATTTTGAGGAACAGCATATAGACCTGACCCATACGCGTGTGCAGTTTTACCAGCTTCTTATCGAGGTTGACGATAACACGGTTGTAATCTCTAATATTTCGATATCAGATTGGGAGGATGGCGGTTCCATTGGGTAGGATGATTGTTTTCAGGTTTTAAGAAAGAAGAACAGAGTTGTAGTTGTAATTTTAGTATTAACTAATTAAAATTATTTTGATTATGGTATAGAAATGTTTAAATCTAAGTAGGGGGAGACCGTTTAATCAGATTATCCAGTCTCTCTGTAAAAAGAAAGTAAAGTATTAAAATTTTAAAAAGTAAAAAGTAAAATGAAAGTAAGAAATTTATTTGCAGCTTCGTTGGCTGCCGTATCCTTTTTCTCTTGCTCAAATGAGATAGACGAACTTAATTCCGGTGCGAGCCTTGCTCCCGGTGACGCATTGATCAGTATTGACCTTGGTGGTGGAAAGACGACTTATTCTACAACAACTAAAGAAGGGGCAATCCTGCAAGGTTCTGCTAAGTTGTTTAAGAAAAACGGAGGTGCTGAAATTGAGTTGACAGACCCGAAATTTGAAGGTTCTAAGTTTACTGCAAAAATTTCGGCTGACAAGTTTACAGCCGGAGAAGTAGCCAAACTATATCTTTATGTAAACTCTCCTATAAGAACAGCCGGGACAACGGAAAATGCATTCAAGAATGTATTGGCAAATACGACCTTGGATTACGACTTGACTGATGGGATTCCTGCTTCTGGTATCAAGGAACTTACCCTACAGGGAGGTACTATACAAGCGCCATCACTTAATCTGACGCGTCGCGCTTCACGTTTGGGAGCGACTGTTGCTGCCGGTTATAACCTAAGTGATCTTAAAGATTATAAAGTTAGTGTTGCTAACTATCTTAGAAATAGTTATCTTTTCAATGGAGGGACAGGTGCTGATTTTGCTGTAATCTCTGCTCCTAGTGAAAGAACTTTGACTGGTAATGCTGCGGATATGTATAATGGTACTGAGACTACACACTATATCTATCCGTCAACAGATGTAGCAGTGAGAATTACCGCTCCTGATGGTAGCGAAAGAAGTGTTGTATTTTCTCCTGTAGCAGGTAAAAACTATATTTTGACAATTACTCCGATGGAGGAGAGTGAAGAGCCTTCTGGAGAGCCTTCGTTCGATTGGAATGTAACTATTGATGAATGGGGTCAGGATGACAATGGATTCGAAGTGGATTTTACCCCGATGGAGACAAATCTTGAAAAACTATTGGTTGAGATAGGTGGCAATAGATGGATGCCATTCAATACATCCGGATCTCTTGCAACAGATGAAGAAACTGCAACAGCTATCTTAACACAGGCGGACGCAGCAGAAGGAACAACTGGTATTGACAAATTACACCTGTATGCAGAAAAAAGTAAGGCAAATTATCAAAAAATTGCTGGTAAATTCTTTACTGCGATAAGTGCAATAAACGCATGCCCTGCTGGTTATCGTATTGCTAAATTGGCTGATTACGCTGCATTGGTAGGTGCTACTACAGTTCCTAATGATGATTCAAAATGGGTTAAGAATACTACTTTTTCGAATGGGGTAACCTTGGTGCAGACAGGTTTTCGTTATCCTACTATTACTGTTCCTGCGGTACTTAGTGGCTGGTATTGGAACTTTCTACAAGGCGACAACAACGAAATAGAATTGCCATTTATAGGAGCTCATTTTAACCAACCTAGTGGTAGTCATACTGTGCCAGCAACTAGTACTCAAAGAGGATTTGCACTATGGACTGGAGAGTTAGTAGCGGGTACCACAGCAGACTATTACCGTGTTGCACCTTGGAATGATGGCTGGGCAAAGAATACTGTTACACACGGGGTAAATACTACGGCATATGTACGTTGTGTGAAAAAATAAGAATAATATTGTGACTAAATAATTTGTGTAGCAGCAGGAGATTGCTGTTGCTACACAAATTACTTTCAGCTAATAAATTAAAAATATTATATTATGTTTACAAGATATTTACTGTTTTTGCTATTTGTCGGTTCGCTACTTCAGGCTTGTGGCAGTGATAGCTCGATAGTGGATGATACCAATGACATATTATCTTCGGAGATTGTGTTGCCCCTTAGTGTGCGAGGTATTACGAGTTATGCTTCTGAAACGGACGAAAACAGGATAAACACAGTAAATATATTCAGTTTTGTTCAAAAGCCGGGTGAAACTGTTTATACTTATGAGAAAAGGTTTACTGAAACGGTTACTTCCGGCGGGAATGCAAAAGCAGAATTGAGCCTAACGTTGGACGGCACTTTGCCGCGTATCCTCTATTTCGTAGCCAACAATGTGTCCAACATTCCTTTTCTTACTGATATGCGCCCCGGTACTCCTGCTACATCCGTTGATGAGGAGGCCCTCCTTATGGACTCTGATATTCCGCAGGCTCCATTTACTTTGGTGTCCAAAGTCCAATTGGATACTCCGTATTTGACAACCAATTTGCCGGTAGAGTTTACGCATACGGTTTCACGCCTTGACATAGTCAATAACTATAAGGGATTTGAAATCGACTCGATGATTGTGCGTAATGCTACATTAGGCACATACGCTTTTAATGAATCACTTGCAGCGGATGAACTTCCCCATATCGACCAGAAATATACCTCCAATCCTATCTATCTTTATCATAGCTCCAGTCTGGTTCTATCCGTATATGGCAAGTACAATGGCATTCGTGCCGTTTTTGATATCGACTTGAAAGAAATAAAGAAGGCTACCCGTTATAATGTGGTTATCAACAGTCTTAACGACCAGGAACAAAAGTTCACGGGCAACTTTTACTGGGAAGTGGTACCTTGGACCGAAGAAATTGTAGAATCTACTCCGGACTGGAAATAATAACCAATTAGAAGCATAATTAAAGATGAGACCAAACTATCATATCTCTTTGTGGGTAGCAACTTTTGTGATATTGTTACTGTCCGGTTGCAGCGACGAATATACTTCCGGTGTTTCTGTTTCGGATGGAAAGTACCATAGCCAGCTCTTGTTTAATGTCACACAAGCGGTGACGAGAGCCGATAGCGGGGAAGACGACGTAAGGCGTGTCGACCTTCTGATTTTCAAGGCCGGCAAACTTGAAAAGAAACTATTGAACATTACTTCTTTCGGCACCTCGCCTGAGGGTTACGCATCTGTGGATATCAGTATGGATACCGAGGGGCCCCGTAAGGTGTATGTGGTGGCAAACGGGGATAATACTTCCTGGTTGGAGGCCCTTGAAATAGACCGTACCACTACTGAGGATATGCTTGCGTTCCGTACGTCTGTTCTTGAGGAGATGCCTGCCTCTCCTTTTGTGATGTACGGCATTAGCGACGACATCGTGTTCGGGACTATGCAGACTTCTGTATTGTGCCCGCTCTATCGTGCGGTAGCCCGTATCGACATTCAGAATAAATCGGAGAAGTTCGTACCCTTGTCAGCCAAGCTTATCCGTGCGATGAGCTCGTCGGTTATTTTTTCCGGTGGACCGTTTGTCGAGAGTGGCAGCAAAGATTTTGAATCTATTGAGGCAAAAGATGGAACCATACGGTTGTACACCTATGAAAATGCGTCTACGGATTCGCTGAAGGCTACCGCAGTAGAAATTACCGGCGATGTGAACGGAATTCCGCTGACTTATACCGTGTTTTTGGCACAGGAAAAGAAGCTGATACCTTTGCAGCGCAACTATCGGTATTCTATTCTTGTGAACGAGGTGAAAGCCAATACGTTGGTGACTACCATGGATGTACGCCCATGGCTGGTGGGTGACGACATCAATGCTACCGTTTCGGACGACCGCCCCATTGTAAGTGTGGACATCAGCCCGTCTACAGGTATTTATACGGAAGCTGATTCTACCTTTGTTATCGAGGAGACGGGAGGACTTATCCGCTTCGATGTGAAAAGTAATGCCGAATGTGATATCATCCTTACAGGTGGGTGGCTGGAAAAGGTAGCAGAGACAAGAGCTTCTTCTATTGACGGATCTTTTACAGTGGAAGCTAAGGTGAATATGGAAACGAGTGCCCGCACGGGTGAAATCTTGATTTTTAACCGGATCAGTGGGTCAGCAAGGACTTTCGCGCTGACACAGAAGGAGGCGTCGTCGCAAGAAAACCGTTATATGGTATTAGTGGTTGCCGGTCAGTCCAACGCTTCCGGCTATGACGTTTCGGTAGCTGGCCCAGAGGATGTGGTGCATCCCGATATTTTCCAGTTGTCTTATGGCAGGGGAAATATCCCTAATATGAGCATTATTCCGCTGACCTTTGACGCTGAAGACATAGATGACGCAACCTACGGTTACGGACGTAACTATAAGGGCATTCATTTGCCATTGGCGAAAGAACTCCTCAAACGCCTGCCTTCCGGTACGAAAATTCTGGTTGTCCCCGTATCCTGCTCAGCCACCGGGTTTAAGGCAGACCGTCCGTACGGTACTTATGACCATAAGGAGATGAAGCCTGTAATCACCGCAAAAGTGCTATACCGCTGGGGAGTGGAGAGTTCCTATTGTAAGACTTTGCTGGATAGGCTGAAGTATGCACTGGACCTGAATACTGCCAATAAATTCCTGGGATTCGTATGGTGCCAAGGAGAGCATGACCGATTCAACGCCGACCACCATTACACGGAGTTTATAAAAATGACAGACCACATCTTTACGGAGATGAATAGCGGGGGATACGGTGCACGCACCAATTATGGTACATTTGACAAGCGCTTGTGGTACACATACTCTTCGACACTTGGTTTTATGGACTGGTACGGTGGGAAAGATGCTTCCGTTGTGTTCAGCGGCTATAAACAATGGAATCCGGACGGTTTTGTACATGTTCCTTACGGTGTACCAGTCAATCCCACGGCTTTAGGAGGAGGCGATGCGCATTTCGGCCAAAATACTTTCCGTAAAATCATCGCACCTGCCGTGGCAGAGTGTATGGAGGAGAACGGGGCGTTGCCCAATGGCTCTTATGCCACGGGAAAACGTTTTTTACCCGCAATGACACCGGCAGATGCGAATAAATATGGTGGGACACTCGATGACGAGGATATTAAAAGCTCTTTGATAACGTATCTTCCTTTCACTACTTCGACGATACCAGAATCCGGTAGGGCTCGGGTTGTATCATCCAGTGGTATCTCGATAGTTAGTGTTTCGGGGCTAACTGACATTAACGGCAAGGAGATGTCGCGCCAGGCAGCCCAGTTTGGAAGAGACAGCCATATAAGCCTCCGAAATTCTGCTTCCGGCAACAAATGGTCTTTCTCTTTCATGCTGAAACGTACGGGAAGTATGGATGAGAATATACAAACGGTTCTTGGTAATAGTGGCCTGGCTTCCACGCCTTTCGTGGGTTTCAAGTATTATGCTAATGTGCAGCATTGCGCGGGTATCACTGAATTTGTAACTGAGCCTTCTTACCAGAATAAGAAACTGAAGGCTGTGCCCGGATTGTTGCTGAATGCCGACCAGGTCCGTTCGCTACACGACTGGATACACTATGTCGTGACTTATGACGGTAGTAAATGCGTAGTCTATATGAATGGCGAAGAGGTGCAGAATGCTACTTTCAGCGATGCGCCTGCTTCTTTATCCAACTTTATTTTGGGTAACAACGGCAGTAGTTTTCCCGGATTCGAAGGGCAGCTTATGGAGTTTTTTGCCTGGGATAAGGTTTTAGCTCCTGCTACGGTGAAAAAACTATTCTTGATGGGATATTACGGCTTTAGTAGGTAAGAGAATATTGTGAAAATTAGTTTTATTCAATTTTGCAAGTTGTTTGCCGTAGCGGTTATATTGTCCTGCACCAGTTGCGAGGACAATATAACCGACGGCTACACCTCCGGTATCTCACTGCGGATATCGCTGAACCCAACTTTGCAATTGCGTACAAGGAGCGGAAAGCCGGAAAATGAAATTAAGGCTATCCACTACATGGTTTTTGACGAGGGTGGAGCACTGGAGTCCCACCAGGTTTATGGCGTTGCTCCCAAAGAGGCTATTTTCAATAATTAGGTATATGAACTTGTACGGAACGTACTAAAAATAATCCGGAACGTGTTGCTCCTTGAGTGGATGGTTGGGTTAACAACTCGACATCTAAAACCGCTCTTTCCCAAGCCCGTTGCGTAAAAGAATGAAAATGAAAAGAATAATTCCCTTAGGCCTGTTTCTACTTGGCGCCTGCATGGAGGAAGCTCCTTCCGAGTCTCCTGCCTTTTATCACCGTACTGTGCTGGTTTATATGGGCGGTGATAACAACTTGTCTTCCGAGACGGACGCGAAGATACATGCTCTTGCTTCGGGTTGGGACCGTTCCGACTGCCGTCTTATTATTTATCAAGACAAAGGGGGAGCTCCCTGTTTGTATGAGGTAACTCGGGAGGGGATTGAAAGGGTAAAAACCTATCCAGACGAGAATTCAGCATCCGGTTCTACTCTTCGGCGTACGATTGTTGACATGCTTTCCCGTTATCCTGCAAAGAGCTACGGCCTGGTTGTTTTCAGCCATGGTACCGGGTGGCTTCCCCAAGGCATGTATCCCCACTCCCGCAGCATTGTCGCAGACGGGAACAATGAGATGGAGATAAGCGACTTTGCTGCCGCCTTGGGCGACTGCCACTTTGACTTTATCGTTTTCGAGGCGTGCTTTATGGCCGGCGTTGAAGTTGCCTGGGAACTGCGCGAGAAGACTGATTATGTGGTGGCCTCTGCAGCTGAGATACTATCGCCCGGCTTTACGGATATCTACGGTGAACTGCGGGATTGCCTTTTTCTCCCGCAACCCGACCTTCCGGGCTTCGCCCGCCTATATTATAATCATTACAACGGCTTGACGGGTCTTGACCGGTCTGCTACCATCAGCGTGATACGTACCTCTGAGATGGGCGTGCTTGCCGAGGCATTGCGGCCTATCCTCCTTAACAGAAAGGAGGTGTCGCCTTACCAGACTGAACGCTACGACCGCAGCAGCGGGGCTACTTACCTCTACTCGGACTTGGGGGATTATCTCCGGCTGAAGTCGGAGGATGCGGAACAGTATGCCGTTGCCCAGCGAGCCATGGAACGTACCGTTGTGTACCGTGCCGCTACCCCGCAGATGCTGGGCAGCGAACTGAAAGTCCATAGCGGTCTTTCGGTTTATATACCTCGAGCCGCTTCTCCCGAACTGAATGCTTATTACTCGGAAACTGGCTGGTATGGCATTATATATCAATGAGCATATAGGACTTGTTCTGTATGATACCCGGTTGCTTTTTGCTCCCGCTGGCAGATTTCCGTAGAAAAACTCTGGTTGTCTGTGAAGATAGCTTTTATTTTTGTTTGTTTGCTGGCACTCGTTAGTGCAAGCGAGTACTAACGGGTACCATTTCATGATGAATGGGTTATAATAAATAGGCAATGGTAAAGGTACTGACAGAGGTACTGATAATTTAGTAATAATCCCGTCATAAGGTCATTAGACCTTTTATTTTACATCTCAATTTATGAATGCCGTGTGGTGTTGCGAAACACTCGGGCATTCGCTTTTAACACTAATGCGAATAATCTTATGAAGATAATAAATAACGAATTACTGCATGTGAACTGTCTTGTCATTCCTGAGATAACGGGGATATACGATCCCTTGAGCCGGCGTTGCGACGGACACGTGACTCCGCAGGCTCCTGTCGTCATTTCCGGTCATCATCTTTGTATGCGTATGCTTGATAATGCCCGTTTTTGCCTCGTTTCTGCGCTGGAGTATGTCCGTGTCATAGAACTGAACCCTGTTTACATGGATTCGGATACCCGTATCATCATCTCCGTTCCCGCCCTGGATGCGGGTGAGTATTTTCCGGCTGTAATAATTCCTAAACCGGATGGCGATGATTCTCTGTATGTGTTTCCCGTATCGTTGGTTGTCGATGCTTATCCTTATGCCCGTATGAATTGATTTTATATACTATATCGTAATGAAGATAATTAAATTGAAGGACCGGCTATTGGATATCCTTTGTATGCGTTTGGAGTGCTGGGTGCATAAGCATGACCCTTATTTAACCACTGTTGTTGCTTCCAGTTTCTTGACGGTCACGTTTATAGGCATGCTTTTTCTGTTACTATTCCTTGCCTGCAAGCAGGTGTATCCCAACGAAGGCGCCGTGGATCGTCAGTCTGCGGATCGGGACTCGGCGATTGTAGAGCATTATGTCTCCCCGGTTATCCCCGACATGATGCTTGACCCGGTTCAGCGGGCTTCTTATTATGTGAATCATTATTGGGATGGTTACTCCTTGTCGGATACGTCTTTTATCCGTGGCAGTGAGAGCGAGCAGCTATATGCTAACTTTGTCGACGCGCTGCAATATGTTGACGTGTCAGAGTCTCGTTCTGCGATACTTGCCATGATGTCTCTTATGGAAACTGACAGCGTCGCTTACGCCCGCTTCTGTACGCTGGGTGAGAAGTATCTCTACAATCCCGATTCTCCTTTGAGGAATGATGAATATTACATCCCGGTGCTGGAGCATATGCTTGCCTCCCCACTTCCGGGCGAGACTTATAAGCTTCGTGCCGGATACCACCTCGAACAATGTCTTAAGAATCGTCCCGGGATGAAGGCTGCGGACTTCTATTATGTCACTGCTTCCTGTACAACGGGCAGTCTCAGCCGTATCAGTGCCGATTATACGCTTCTTTTTTTCTACAATCCGGGTTGTTCGAGCTGCCATGCTTATGAGCTGACGCTGTCGGGTGTTCCTTCCATTGTTGAACTGCAAGAGAAGGGAAGTCTTCGCGTACTTGCCATTTACTCGGAGGATGATGAGTCCGAGTGGTTGTTGCACGCTTCTTCCATGCCTTCCAGTTGGATAGTCGGGTGGAACAGGAGTGGTGATATTAGCCGTGGGCTTTATGATATCCGTGCGATACCTACGCTTTATTTATTGGACGGTGAGAAGAGGGTTTTGTTGAAGGATGCACCTTTAGAACGGATTATCGGTTATCTTGCAATGAAGTGACAAGAATAATATTAACGTTTAAAATTGGATAACTGGAAATGAGACGGTTGAAGCAATTCTGTTTGATGTTTTTTAAAGGTATTTTTTCGTGTACGCTCGTATCGGTGCTGTGCGGTTTTATACTTATAATCTCTTTGTCGTTTTTACTGTTTGATTTTTTGACCGGTAGCATCTGACTTGGATGAGCAATCTACGGTGTTTTTGAATAGGATATACCGAGGCATAACTGCTGCCTCGATAAATCCTATATCTTTAACCAAGTGTAATGGTACTTGTGAGGTATTAAGGAGGAGGTGTCTTTGCTTATTGTCCTTTGTCTGGGATATGTTCTTCCTCTCCAAGATCTTCTCAAGTATATGGGAAGCATACAATGCCGCTGTCTACGGCATCGGATTCAACGGCAAATAAGCCATGCCAGTTTCACAATATAATTCTAACTCTATAGGTTCTAAAGCTAACTGTCGCGCTTCTTTTTCAGAATGACCAGCCTGTTTCAGACATTCTATTTTGTTTTTGTATGCTAATGGTGGATGTATAGGTGTCAAGTACGCATAAGTCGAATTTTACTTTAAAATAATATTGAAGCAAATCTTATTCAGGAAATTCTCCTCAGACTTTATGCACAAACAGCAAATCTTCAATCATCAGGTCGAGTTCTGCCGGATGGATGCTATCCTCGTGATAATGGAAGTAATGGCTGAGCAGGGTGCGTACCTGCTTCACACGCGACTCGGCAGTGTATCCGTGCCACTGCCACACTCCTGCATCGAGTGCATGGCGAATGACGCCGACAGCAGGGGCAATCATTCCCCGCACATCGTCGCCGGGATAAATCTGAGTTTTCTCCTGGGGCAGGATAATGGTTACTTCGGGGTGGTAAGCGCGCACTACGCGCAATGCTTCGGTCCAACGGACGTGCTTGGCTATGACATCACGGGGTTCTTTTTTAGGATTCTTCATTACGGGTTATCAATTATTAAAACTACCAATTGTCAAGATTATCAATACTTCTGTCACTACTCTTTTTCCTACGTGCCTCCATCCGCTTCTCGAAGAGCTCCGACACCCATACAGGAAAACCGAAAACGGCTACGAAAATCGCTAAAAACAAGACGCCTCCGCAAGCGATTCCGTAGCATATCCCTCTGTGTGCAAACAAACAAAAACACGAACAAAGTCGGGACAAACCTTTTTTATTCATAACATAGGGACTGTTTTCGGGTTCTATTAATTTCGTTATCATTCTAATTCCAATTCTAAAGTCCAGGCAAAAGCCTTATTATCAATACCAGCCGAATACTTTTACTTTTTCCAACCGCCACGGACAACAAAACAAAATCTACAGTTTCAATCAAGGTCGCGGATACAGCGAAAATATCTATCCGTACTAACATTCTTCGCGTCCAGCACAATGGCTTCCGTATCATTATAACGTACATACGGGTATATGTTTCCGCTCACACCCGCTTCGGTAACCGTTCCTCCTGCCACTCCCGTCATTCTCTTTCGTTTTTATTCGTAATCTTTTACCTGTTTATAGAGGTTAATTTTCCTTTTGCTGTTTTTAGAAATTTCATCTGTTTACATAAAACAGATTATTAACACGTATTTCATTAGTAATCAGATAATTAAAAAGAGAAATCCGTTTCAATGCTACCCGGCATGAACGATTTTCCTGAAACAAAAAGAAAAACAAGGATGTATCGGGACTTCGGTCTGATACCATTCTGTCCTTAAAATAAACGCAGTAATGAAGAGTTTTCTCCTTTAAACACCAACAAAAGAAACTCAACATGCCGTTGTAAATGACAAAATGACAATCAAGCCTTTGCTTCGATACATCCGTTTTTCTGAAACAAAAAATGAAACATGGCGATAAAACAACGAAATTATTAACTTTAAATCGAGTACATAAAATGAAGCTGAACTACATTAAAGAACACACCTCATGCGTGAACTACAAGACCGAGGAAGACGCCGGTTTCGCACTGAAAGAAGCTGCTTCGGGAGAACATTTCGACAACCGGCAACAAGAGATTAAGGCCAACCACCTGATATTTATTTTGTCAGGCGAAGTCAGCATCACCAAAGACAGCAAGGAAGAAACAAGAGTCCGTGCGGGCGAATTCATCTTCATTCCCCTTTCATCCCATTACACGGGCACGGTTATCCAGCCGGGCACATACATCAGTCTGTCATTCTTTCACGATGCAATCTCATTGTGCGACAAGCACATGCTTAGCAGCTATTTAGATGAAGTCCAGAACACACCCCTATGCTTCGAACCGCTTTCCGTGCGTGCCCCTTTGGACACGTTCCTGCATCTGCTGGAGTCCTATCTCCAGGCGGGCGTCAACTGCAAGCACCTGCACGAACTCAAAGAGCGCGAGTTGTTCATCATCTTCCGCACAGCCTACACAAAGAGCGAAATAATCCAACTCCTCTACCCTATAATGGGAATTGAGATAGACTTCAAGGCAGCCGTTCTCAAACACAAAGACCGGGTGCGCAGCAAACAAGAGCTGGCAGAATTGTTGGGCATGAGCGGTTCCGAACTTCACCGCAAGTTCACGCAAGAGTTTGGAGAAACCGTTCAATCCTGGCTTCAGAAACAAAAAACAAGGAAATACTATCCCGACTCAATTACGATTTCATCTCTATAAAAGAGGTGGCATACGAGTTGGGCTTCACCTCCGCAGCCGGTTTCAACAAGTATTGCAAGAACAATTTCGGCTGCTCACCCAGCGAATTAAGGCAGGAAATTAAAAAAAGCAGCAAAAATAAACACTGATATTCAGCGTTTTGTAATTTTGGATAACAGATTGGTTAATTTGGATAACTGATTGATGGATTTGGATAACGCAATATCCAAAAATATCCTTTACCTTTGCAACATCAAAGAACAGGGACAAAGTATATATAGCGAAAGCAAGTAGAAAAGTTCGGTTTATTTGAGTCGTTTTTTAGGTTTTATCTGTGTTATGTAAACAGATGAATTTTTCACCTGCATTTTTAATACAATCCGATACGGCATCCGCCACGTTTTCATTGACCTTGTTCAGGGTATCGACCGCAAAGGAATTCAGGTAGATTTGGGTTGTCTTTTCGGACGTATGTCCCAGTCCCTCACTGATTAAGGATATCGGGATACCTTCATTCTTGGCTATGGTGGCCCACGAGTGCCGCGCCACATAAGTGGTGAGCGGAATGCCTATGTTGAGCAATGTGCCCAAGCGTTTGAGGTAACGGTTGACCGTGCCCAAAGAGTAGCGGTATTGCGTGTAGGCATCTCGCGGTGACTGCCCGTGGATATAAGGAAAAATGTACGGGCCGGATGTCCTGTATTTTTCAATAATCTCCTTCATGGCGGGCAGCAGTCCTATCTGCAACCGTTGCCCGGTTTTGCTGCGGGTGTAGAATATCGTGTCGCGCACAATGCCGTCGTGCTTGAGGTGGATTACATCGACGAAGGACATGCCCCGGCAGTAGAAACTGAACATGAACAGGTCGCGCGCCGCTTCCAACTGGGGATACCGCCGCAGGTCGGCCGAAGCGATGAGCGCTATCTCTTCCTTGCTCAACGCCCGTTTCACCGTTTCCTGCCTGCGCACGTTCAGCCCGGCAAAGGGATTTTCGCCACATACCCTGATGCCTTGCTTGCGTGCCTTATTGTACACCGCCCGGAAATTGCTGAGGTACATGTGGATGCTGTTCTCCGAAATGCCGCGCATGCGCAGGTAGTGTATATAGTCCGTGACGAACACATAGTCGATGTCTTTGAAGTTGATTTTCCTCAAACTGCAAAAGCGCAACAGCGAGTATAGCCCGCTTGTGTAGGAAGCGGCAGTGCTTTGCTTCCCCTCTTCGAGCAGGGTATCGATGTATTGCAGGATGAATTTATCCACACTCTGGTCGTACTGCTCCTTCCGGTGTTTCAGCATGAGGCGCTCCAGCGTAAAGCCGGGATCGGTTCTCTCCAGCAGACGGTAGTTCCTGACAAGGTCTTCTTTCTCGTTCCTGATAAGACGGTTGACGAGGCTCACTTCCCTACGGGTGAGGATACCCTCGGACGAATAAACCACCCGGTCGGCATCCCGCCGGTAATTCGACTCGTGGACCCGCCACCCCAAAGAGTATTCTTTCTTCTTACGGCAGTACAGCACGCGAATCGCAAGGGAGTAAACTCCCGCCGCGCTCGCTTTACAAGGATGTATGACAACACGAATACTCAACTTTTTCTTCTTGTTTTGTAAGTTCATTTACCAATTAAGCATTACTGCCTGCGTAAAAGTACACATTTTGCACCTAAACACAGAACTTGTTACTAAAATAATGAATAAAAAAATTGTTTTAGCAACAAATGAGAGGGGGGATTGTTTTAAATGCCAAGGAAGTATACAGCTTATTATCTTATTAAAGAACCTGATCACTTTATTCTTATGATAAAAAACATGTTTGGAAAAGAAAATATCCGATAAACCCTTCTGCTAAAAAATATTCCCTATCTTTGCGACACTAAAAATGTGTTAAACATGGCGAATGCAGCTTTCAAATATCAGTCGGAAATAGATGTCTTAATCAATGAATATTGATATGAAGACAATAAACGGTTTCAGTATCAATTTTGATTTCAGTAAACTTATTAAAGTTGCTGACTTGATTTACCATGATGGCCCTTTATTGTCTCATTACGTAAGCAACAAGGGAGAAAACTACTTATTCTACTGGGTGGATGTAGATAATGAATATAACAGGTGGGTCGTTATCAGAACCGATATTTTTTCAATACAACAGTATTTAGAAAAGAAAAGTACGCTACATTCCATAATAACACAACCTAATGACGGATTTGTATACACCGTAGATATTGATGATAAGATACATTATCATAACATTAAACTTGTGCCGATTGCCAACTTGCCAGAAGAATACACTCCAACGGAAAATTCTTACTATGCCTTTGAAATCGAAGACAATATTGATTTAGCTGCTATTTCTCAAAACAAAGAAAAAATAAAAGATATTCTTATCTCATTTGTTGAAGCGGAAAGCGAGAAACCTATAACAAAGAATTCCCTCTCTTAAATATAAGGAGAAAGAATTCTTCACTGCATTCTCTATAAAGGGGTCTGTCGCACAAAAAAAGCGGCAGGCTCTTTTTATTTATATCCCCCGGTAAAAATGCAGAATAAAAGCCCCCCATGTGACAAACTGAAAATTCATGCGACAGATAGGGAAAATATCAACCTAATTATTTATCTTTGTTAGCTTGAAAAGTTAGCATACCCAAAAACAATAAGACAATGAAAGATTTCTTAAAATTTACGCTCGCCACCGTAACCGGTATTGTTATATCGAGCGTTGTGTTGTTTTTCATCAGTATTCTCGTAGTTTTCAGTATGGTTTCATCCTCGGAATCGGAAACGCAAGTACGTAAGAACTCCATCATGATGCTGGACTTGAACGGTACACTGGCCGAACGCAGCCAGGAAAACCCACTGGACCTTATTATGAAGGATGATTACAAGACATACGGTCTGGACGATATTCTCTCTTCTATCAAGAAAGCGAAAGAGAACGAGGATATCAAAGGTATTTATATTCAGGCTACTTCACTGGGAGCGGGGTTCGCCTCGCTGGAAGAGATTCGCAATGCTCTGAAAGACTTCAAGGAATCGGGTAAGTTTGTCGTGGCCTACGGTGATGCCTATACGCAGGGGTTATACTACCTGTCCAGCGTGGCCGATAAAGTTCTGCTGAACCCGCAAGGTATGCTCGAATGGCGGGGACTGGCAGCTACTCCTATGTTCTTCAAGGATTTATTGGAGAAAGTGGGCGTGGAGATGCAGGTGTTTAAGGTGGGTACATACAAATCGGCAGTAGAACCGTTTATCTCTACCGAAATGAGTGCAGCCAACCGCGAGCAGATAAATGTATACCTGTCGTCCATCTGGGGACAGATTACGAGTGCCGTTGCCGAATCGCGCAACCTGTCCGTAGAGGCTTTGAACAAGGAAGCCGACCGCATGCTGATGTTTTACCCCGCAGAGGAAAGCGTGAAGAACGGACTGGTGGACACCTTAATATATAAGAATGATGTGCGCGACTACCTGAAAAACCTGGCAGGCATCGACAAGGACGACAACATGCCTATACTGGGCATTCAGGACATGATAAACGTGAAAAAGAACGTGCCCAGAGACAAGAGCGGAAACGTAATTGCCGTATATTATGCGTATGGTGAGATTGACGGCGGTTCGTCCGCCTCTACCGACGAGGGTATCAACTCCGAAAAGGTTATCAAAGACCTGCGTAAGCTGAAAGATAATGAAAATGTAAAAGCCGTAGTGCTGCGTGTGAACTCTCCGGGCGGCAGCGCATACGGTTCCGAACAGATATGGTACGCCGTAAACCAACTGAAAAAGGAGAAACCGGTAATCGTATCCATGGGCGATTATGCCGCATCGGGCGGTTACTACATCTCCTGCAATGCCGATACCATCGTTGCCGAACCTACCACACTGACCGGCTCTATCGGTATCTTCGGAATGATGCCCAACGCCAAAGGGCTGACGGAGAAACTGGGTGTGAACTTCGACGTAGTAAAGACCAACCCGTATGCCGACTTCGGCAACCTGACCCGCCCCATGAACGACGGTGAAAAGGGATTGATGCAGATGTACGTCAACAACGGCTACGAACTCTTCCTGACCCGCTGCTCCGACGGACGCGGCATCAGTATGGAAGAACTGGACAAGATAGCGCAAGGCCGTGTATGGACCGGAAGCACCGCCAAAGAACTGGGACTGGTGGACGAATTGGGCGGCCTGGACAAGGCGTTGGAGATTGCCATTGCAAAAGCAGGTGTAGACGCTTACACCGTAATGAGTTATCCCAAGAAAGAGGGTTTCTTGGAAAGCCTGATGAATACGAATCCCGGAAATTATATCAAGGGGCGTATGCTGAACGGCAAAATGAGCGATATGTACCGTCAGTTCAGCATCATCGAGAACTTTGATAAGATAGACCGCATACAGGCACGCGTACCGTTTGAACTGAACATACAATAAATTTAAATGAAAGATGCATCCGTAAAAATACATCATTGGCTATATCCCTTGTCCTGGCTTTACGGGACAGGGGTGTGCTTGCGAAACAAACTCTTTGACTGGGGCTGGCTCCGGTCAAGGAGTTTTGACGTTCCTGTGATATGTGTAGGCAACATCGCCGTAGGTGGAACGGGCAAGACGCCGCATACGGAGTATCTGATAAAGTTATTGCAGAATGAGGGCATAAACGTAGCCACACTGAGCCGCGGATACAAACGGAAGAGCAAAGGTTACATACTGGCAACCGCCGAAAGCAGCGTACAGAAAATCGGCGATGAACCCTATCAGATAAAGAGCAAGTTTCCGGATATACGGGTAGCGGTAGATGAAAACCGCTGTCACGGCATCGAGCAGTTGCTTACATTGAAGAGTCCCGCCGTGGATGCAGTGTTACTGGACGATGCCTTCCAGCATCGCCATGTAAAGGCAGGAATGAATATCCTGCTGACCGACTATCACCGGTTGCTGTGTGACGACGCCCTGTTGCCTGCCGGAAGACTGCGCGAACCCGCCTGCGGGAAAAACCGCGCCCAGATAGTCATTGTAACGAAGTGCCCGGATGATATCAAGCCGATAGATTTCAACATCATCACCAAGAGGTTGAATCTGTATCCGTACCAGCAATTGTATTTCTCCAGGTTCCGCTATGGCTCGCTGATGCCACTGTTTCCCGAAAAGGCAAAAGGCAGAATTACCTGCACCGGAGACGAACAGGTGCTACTCGTTACGGGCATCGCCTCTCCCGCCCCACTGGTGGAAGAAGTGAAAGCCTACACCCCCAGCGTCAATCTGCTGGAGTTCGGCGACCACCATGACTTCGGCGAGAAAGACTTGCTGCTCATCGAGAAACAATTTAACCTGTTGAAGGGAAACAACAGGCTGATTATCACGACAGAGAAAGATGCTACCCGACTGAAGAACCATCCCAACCTGAACGAAACGCTGAAGCCGTACATTTATGTGCTTCCCATCGAAATAGAGTTTTTACAAAATCAACAATATATATTTAACCAAAACATTATTGGCTATGTTAGAACGTATTCAAGAAACCGCAGCTTATCTGAAAGGTAAGATGCACACGCATCCTGAGACAGCAATTATCCTCGGAACCGGACTTGGCAGCCTTGCAGGTGAGATTACCGAGAAGTATGAAATAAAGTATGAGGATATTCCCAACTTCCCCGTTTCTACGGTAGAGGGACACAGCGGCAAACTGATTTTCGGCAAGCTGGGTAATAAGGATATTATGGCCATGCAAGGACGCTTCCATTTCTATGAGGGATATTCCATGAAGGAAGTGACCTTCCCGGTACGTGTAATGCGGGAACTGGGTATCAAGACCTTGTTTGTTTCTAATGCCAGCGGCGGTACGAATCCCGATTTTGAAATCGGCGACCTGATGATTATCACCGATCACATCAATTTCTTCCCCGAACATCCGCTACACGGCAGGAATATTCCGTATGGCCCGCGCTTCCCGGACATGAGCGAGGCGTACGATAAAGAGCTTATCCGCAAGGCGGATGCAATTGCCGCTGAAAAGGGTATCAAGGTGCAGCACGGTGTGTACATCGGCACGCAAGGGCCTACGTTTGAAACTCTGGCGGAATACAAGATGTTCCGTATTCTGGGGGCGGATGCGGTAGGTATGTCTACCGTTCCCGAAGTGATCGTAGCGAACCACTGCGGTATCAAAGTGTTCGGCGTATCGGTTATCACAGACTTAGGTGTGGAAGGCAAGATTGTAGAGGTTTCCCACGAAGAAGTGCAGAAAGCTGCGGATGCCGCACAGCCGAAGATGACGGAGATTATGAGGGAGTTGATTAACAGAGCGTAAGTAAATAAATGGTTGAAAGTTGATAGTCGGGAGTTGAAAGTTGCCGTGCAGTGTAAGTACGCAGTAACTATTCGCTTTTAACTATCAACTTTAACCTTTCAACTAATTAAGATGAGAACAGAAATAGCAACTCTCGGTGAGTTCGGCCTCATCCGCCACCTGACCGAAAGTATCGAATTAAAAAACGAATCAAGCCGGTACGGCATCGGGGATGATGCCGCCGTCCTCTCCTACCCGGCGGACAAAGAAGTGCTGGTAACCACCGATTTGTTACTGGAAGGCGTACATTTCGATTTGACGTATGTACCTTTGAAACATTTGGGATATAAATCGGCCGTAGTAAATTTTTCCGATATATATGCCATGAACGGTACACCCCGGCAAATCACCGTTTCGCTGGGACTGTCCAAACGTTTCAGCGTAGAGGATATGGAAGAGTTGTATGCCGGCATCCGCCTTGCCTGTGAGGAATATGGAGTGGATATTGTAGGCGGTGACACCTCTTCTTCCTATACGGGACTCACAATCAGCATCACTTGTATCGGTGAAGGTGAGAAAGGAAAGGTCGTTTATCGCAACGGCGCCAAAGAGACTGACCTTATCTGCGTTTCCGGCGACTTAGGTGCAGCCTATATGGGTTTGCAACTGCTGGAACGTGAGAAGAGCGTCCTTAAAGGGGGTGACAAAGATTTACAACCTGATTTCGCTGGCAAAGAGTATCTGCTGGAACGGCAACTGAAACCGGAAGCCCGCCGCGACATTATTCAGAAGTTGGCTAAAGAAGGTATTCAGCCTACTTCCATGATGGATGTTTCCGACGGCCTATCCTCGGAATTACTGCATATCTGCACGCAAAGCAAGGTCGGTTGCCGCATCTATGAGGAGCATATTCCCATCGACTACCAAACGGCCGTCATGGCAGAGGAGTTCAACATGAACCTGACGACTTGCGCCCTTAACGGCGGTGAGGATTACGAACTGCTGTTCACCGTGCCCATTGCCGACCATGAAAAGGTTTCCGAAATGGAAGGCATTAAGCTGATAGGTCATATTACTAAACCGGAACTGGGTTGTGCCCTCATCAGCCGCGACGGACAGGAATTTGAACTGAAGGCACAAGGCTGGAATCCGCTTAAAGAGGAATCTGCCGCTCAGCAGGAAGAGGTTGAATAGACAAAATGCCCCAAAACCGGGGAAAAGAGGATATCAAATAGAAATCCGAAAATGACAAAACCTCAAGAATAAAATAAAAGAAGAAGGCATAAATAACGGATTTATTCCATACTCCTCTAAAAAATATACGCTGATAATTAACTATATAGAGAATTATCAGCGTTTTTTATTTCCTAACCTCTTGCATAGTCCAAAACTTTCATTACCTTTGCAACCGCAAAAGAGATAAAAATGGTGCCATAGCTCAGTTGGTAGAGCAAAGGACTGAAAATCCTTGTGTCCCCGGTTCGATTCCTGGTGGCACCACTTTTAAAAATGATGTAATCCTTGAATTTCAATGAAATTCAAGGATTTTTCGTTAATGGCCTTACCAAATCCTTTTAACTATGATTGACTCACAGTATATCTTTCCGGCAACACTTTCTGCCCTGACAATTCTGGCAACGGTACTGAATTTTACAGCACATTTTTCGAATGGTGAGTATCTTTCATGGAAAGCATTCAACAGAATATCACTTGCTACCCTTCTCTCCATGACCGTGTGTATTTTCGCCTGGATGATTCACTCACGGGCAGGGATGCTATCATCGCTTCAATTAGTAGAAAATAATCTGGGAAATATGGCGCTGCTACTTCTGGGAAGCATGTTTGTCGTATATCAAGAGTTTATATTGTTCAAGAATGTGCTGTCCTGGATAGGACGTAAAGCATTGCCTATGGATTTAAGCTATTCCTTATACGCTATTCTTGTTCCATTGGTAGTGATAATTATCAAAATCCCATTCAGCAGTCCACTGGATATGTTTCCCAAGAATAATATATGGGGAGCGTTATGTTTCGACTTCGGCTTCTGGCACTTTATGACGGCACTTTCACTGGTATATGCCATTATTATGGTTGTTATTCAATTCATCCAGTTCGTTACCGCGCTACGGCAGAGCGGTAAACGTCTTCTATCGGTATGTGTAATCTATTTCCCGGTAATGTTTTCCTTATTCATATTGTCGATGTATGCCGTAATAGGAGTGGTGCTTCTCTTCATCATTAAATTTGCATTGAGTGTCATGGAAGAGAATAGCAGGAAATAAATTAAATAAAGGTTATTCTATATACATCAAACATCTATTATCCTTCCTTTTAAAACGCTTCAACCGTTCCAGCTTCTCGCTTTCACCTTCTTTGGCAGGAAACGTTACCTGGCCGGTGTCCTTGTTATAATCGTATAATTCCCGTGCAGGAACCACATAAACTTGCTCCGGAGCATCATTAACCCATCCAAAGCCAAAAACGTAAAACAGACTTTTTATCGGACGGTTCAGTTGGTTAATATTCATATATACCTCGTACTTCTCAATATCCTTCCTGTCAAGATAAAATCCAACTTTACTTCTCCATTTACATTCTACGGCTATTATCTCTCCGACCTTATAAATCCTGCTCCTATCTACAGCACATTCCAATAACAAATCCGGAGATGAAGAAGACAGAGGCCGGTATCCCTCAACATATTTATCACCTCGCCAATCCAGAAGCCGCCAGAATATTTTTCCTGTATCCAAGTCGGAACATCCATCTTTACTGATATTAGAATTTTTCACAACCCACTCTTCAAACCTGTCTCCCAAATATTTATTCTTGTTCCTTTCTTTAAAGTATTGAAAGGTGTCCATGAACCGATATTGAAAAACATTCACACAGTCATCTATAAACCTATTTAATATTTTCATTGTCATAACAAACTGCTTCTATATCATTATTCATCATCTATGAAGGTGTTTCAGGGAGCTTCATTACCTCGGTACAGATGTGGCTCGCAATAAACCACCTGCAAAAATAAAGTAATATTTAGTTCAAACAAATATTTACAAATAAAGAATAAGCATTCTTGATTACAAAAGCACAAAACAAACACCCAAATAAAAAATCAGACTTTTTTCTGTTTTTCCCAATTCTTTCCAGATTCCTTTCCCATCTTTGCAATACGAAAACAAATAAAGTATTAATCATTAAAAATAAAGAAGTATGAAAAAGTTTATTATGATGTTAGTTTGTATGTTTGCAGTGCACACAATGGTAATGGCAGATAACGATAGACCGATACAAGTAAACCAGTTACCGGCAAAAGCGCAGACATTTATCAAGACTTATTTCAAAAACCATAAAGTGGCATTAGCCAAAATGGAATCAGGAGTATTCTACAAAAGTTATGATGTAGTCTTTACAAATGGAGAAAAAGTAGAATTCGATAAAGCGGGAGAGTGGAAGGAAGTGCGGTGCAGACAAAGTGAAGTTCCCGCACAAGTTGTACCGGAAGCAATCCGTAATTATGTAAAGACCAACTATCCGGATGCAAGAATTCTCGAAATAGAATTCGATCATAATGAATATGAGATAAAATTGTCCAATCGTTGGGAAATTACATTCGACTCTCAAATGAGAGTAATCGATATCGACGATTGACAATGCCTGCCCTCAAAACATGAGGGATTAAAATACAAGAGTACAAAAACAGTTGTTCGAGTAAACTCCGAACAACTGTTTTTGTTTAAAAGCCCCATATATATCAGTCGGCAGATTATCAGCTCTTTTGAGAGCAAATAACACATTATTTAATATCTGCTCTCCAAACATTCCGTACATCATGAAAAATAAATGCCGCAATAAAGAATATAAACGCTTTATTTTTATACTTTTACACTCATTAAACAGCAAATTCAAATTATATAAACGATGGATAATTCAACTAACAATAAAAACATATTCCAGTCGGAGCTGCCTTGTGAAAAGAAAAACGGACACAGCATAATCCAAGAATTCATAAACAACTACCCTTACGGTGTCCAGGACTTAATAAAATTGCTCGAATGTGGTTATCAAATTACTTATGAAGATAGAAAAATCATGAAAGAGCAGTTCCCCACCGACACCTATAAATATTATGCTACTTTCTCCAGATTAGCATTCAAATTGTATCAGGAAGGGCAAGCTGAACTAATAACAACTCTAATTACTTCCGGAGTGGACCTTTCAGGAACAATTTATACGATTGAAGCATTACTTTCCAACAAACCCGAATATTTCAGTTTTCAAACCAATGTATGGGTATGTATCGCTAATAACGCAATAACCCATTACAAAAATCATTGGATATTTTGTGAGGCAGCACTCAAACAAAGCGGTAAATGGGAAGAGGTTTACAAAGCAGAGTCATTCCTAAGAAAACACAACAAATTAGATAAAAATGAAATCATAGCATGGAAGAAACCTAAAGAATACAAAATATTAAAGCTGCTCTATCCTCAATTGCAAGTACCGGCTGTCCGTTTCTTAGAAGACGAACAACCCGACCCTTACCAAACGGCCATCTCCCTCTTTCATAAAACCGAACTATCAGATATGTTGGAAACATTAAGCATAAGTATAGAGAAAGAACGTCCGGTTTGGGGATATCATCACATAGCCGGTGCTACTGCTGAAGAGAAAATCAATACACTATGGCATACATTTCCCCACGAAGAATTCCTTGAGGCATTGTTTTACCTCGCTGATCACAAACACTCTTCTTCCATACTCAACCTACTGATAAAAGAGGAAGCTTATGAAATTAGAGATGCCATACACGCCCCCAATACACTTCATAAGTTACAAACAGGGCTGGAAGTAGGAAGAATATATCATCCGGAGTTTCTACTTCTATTATGGGAGTTAGGATACAGGCACAAAAAAACGGAAGATTGGCAAAAAGACAATAGCCTGACAAATACTACGAAAATGAGGCTTTATTGTTTAGACAAACTATTCGACAATACACTAAACATCGATTTAAAAGAAATATTAACTAGTAGTATTATCCAGGCAGTGTGCCTGATTGAAGACATCAGGAACAACCGCATTACTTTTACCAATCATCCTAATTGGAAATCACGTATAAACAGTATACGCAGTGCATCCAATCATCCCTTAAATAATTATTGGGGATACATTGATATGGCTTTAGATAATTTCCATACAAAAGAAGGCCAAAGCATGAGAACGTATCTATGCCAGAAAGAACCGGGAATCAAGCTTGATAATAAAGAGGAGACTATTGTAAAAGAGACAAACCTTTATAAGGCATTGACTATTTTATATCCGGATATTTATAATTAAATCATACTTATAAATACCGCTCCCCTTTACTAAAAAAAGAAGAATCCCGGAAGAACATGATATTCGGACAAAGATTGAATAGCGTAAGCAATCTACTATTCGCAACGGCAATAAGTATTTGCACCGCACGTACAACGGGGCAATAGTTGCTCGCTCAACTCATCGCGATAGAACTCGTACAGTTGCCGATACATTGTTTCATAGAGGGTTGCTATTTGTTGCTCCTGTTCACTCTCGCTTTGAAAACGATTTTTAAAAGGATCTTCAAAGTTAAAATGCACCTGCCGTTTGGCATTGAGGGTGAGGAAGCTCAGTTCTTCCTCAGCTTCTTTACACAGGGTAACAACATAGTCCCATGACCGATGCGCATATGCTCCGACACCGGAAGGCTTTTTACGCGATATGCCGTAACCGTTTTGCTCCATCACATTGCATACGACATCGGGAACGCAATTTCCTTCCATAACTCCTGCCGTAGAAATATTCATTCCTCTGCCAAATGTGTGCAGGAGTTCTTGTGCGATACGGCTGCGGCACGCATCCTCATTACTTATTAATAATATGTCCATTGTGTGTTATTTTACCAGTTCTAAATATTCACCATATCCTTCTGCCTGCATCTTCTCTTTAGGGATAAAGCGCAAAGAGGCGCTGTTGATGCAATAACGCAATCCGCCTTTATCGGCAGGACCATCTGTAAAGACATGTCCCAAATGGGCATCACCTGTTTTGCTACGGACTTCCGTACGTACCATTCCGTGAGTAGTATCTGCTTTCTCCTGAATCAGCTTGCGGTCAATCGGCTTGGAGAAACTGGGCCATCCGCAACCGGAATCGAACTTATCGGTAGAGACGAACAAAGGCTCACCCGTAGTAATATCCACATAGATGCCCGGACGGTGTTCATCCCAGTAGGCATTACGGAAAGGCGGTTCGGTGGCGTTTTTCTGGGTAACGGCATACTGTTCTGCAGTGAGTTGCGAACGCAAAGTTGCATCATCGGGCTTACTGTAAGCCGCCACCGGTTTCTTCATCTTTGCTTTACGTGCCAGGTCGAATAGCGCAGGATTGATATGACAGTAGCCGCCCGGATTTTTATCCAGATAATCTTGATGATACTCTTCTGCCGGATAAAAATTCTTCAACGGCTCAATTTCCACTTCCAGCGGGCGGGTGTAGTTGGCAGCCAGACGGCTAACGGTTTCACGGATAACAGGCAGATCGGCTGCATCGGTATAATAAATGCCTGTGCGATACTGAGTACCACGGTCATTTCCCTGACGGTTCAGACTGGTAGGGTCAATTGTCTTGAAATAAAGGTCGATAAGAAAAGGCAAGGTCACCTTATCAGAATCATACTGTACTTTTACGGTTTCGGCAAAGTCCGTAGTACCTGTACAGACTTGCTGATAGGTAGGATTGGCTATATTTCCGTTTGCATATCCCACTTGGGTAACTTCTACACCTTCTATTTGCTTCAGGAAATGTTCGGTTCCCCAGAAACATCCGCCTGCCAGATAAATTTCTTTCATTGACTTCATATCGTTTCTCCTTTCCGCCTGACCGGTCGATTTACCGACACAGGACAGACAACTTATTAGCATTACAAAAATAAAGATTATTTGCTTCATACCATTTACCATATATGAAGTAAAAAACAAAAAAGTCAACGCAATGGTTGACTTTTTCAAATAATATTGTTTATTATCAGAAGCTGAATTTCTCCAGTTTCATAGAAGCAAGGCTTTGTATTTTAGGAACCAAAGTCACAAAATGCGCCGCCTTTTCGTGTGCAGCCAAAGACTCCTCATCTTTCCATGTTTCGCAAATCATAAGGACATCTTCACGGGTTGCACTTTCAAAAATGTCATAAGCAATGCAACCGTTATCCTTCAGGGAACAAGCTACCAGTTCTTTTGCAGCTTCCATCACAGCAGCACGGTTATCCGCACTCACTTGAATAAAAACATTCAGTCTAAGCATATTCATATCTATTTTAAGTATGGCGCAAATTTATATAGAATAAATAAGAAGTCCGTTAAGATTCTGTGTAATTATTCCTCAAATGTGTTACCCGTTTCTACAACACTCTACATATTTCTACATTGGACTTTTCGGGACAACTTCGCATAATTATCCTGTAAATCAATCATATACCAACATCCAATACAGTTTGGCATTCTATTTGTCCTATGATAAGTGTTAGAGATGATAACCCCAAATATTCACTAAAAATCAGAAAGTTATGAAAAAGGTATTAGCAGCATTAGTAATGGTTTTAGGAACAGGAAGTTCTGTAGTATTCGCACAGGAAGTAAACAACTCATCAGCAATCGTGGCAGAAGCACAAGTTCCGCAAGACGAATTTGTGAAAATCGACCCGACAGAATTGCCACAGGCTGTTATGCAGACATTAGCCAAAGATTATGAAGGTGCATCTGTAAAAGAAGCCTACGTAAAAGAAACGGAAGAGACCACACTCTACAAAATCATCATCGTCACCCAAGACGGTCAGGAAGCGGAAACGCTTTTAAACGAAAAAGGCGAAATTGTCAAAGAATAGTCTTTTCTAAATGTAAATCTCATTAAAGAAAGAATTCCGGTTCGTGACGAATCGGAATTTTTTTATCCGCAAAACACATACGTACCCACAGAGATTATTTGTACATTTGTTGCATCGTATTTAGATGCAGTATCCTATGAAAGTCAAGATAGAAGAGAGCTGGCGGCAACGTTTACAAGAAGAATTCGACAAGCCCTACTTTGAAAGATTGGTATCATTTGTGAAAAGCGAATACGGACGTGCCAACGTGCTGCCGCCGGGACACCTTATCTTTCATGTTTTCAACTCATGCCCTTTTGAAAAAGTAAAAGTGGTTATCTTAGGACAAGATCCCTACCCCAACCCCGGACAATATTACGGGATATGCTTTTCCGTACCGGAAGGAGTAGCCATACCGGGATCACTCGCCAATATATTCAAGGAGATACATCGAGACTTGGGCAAACCGATTCCTACTTCCGGCAATCTGGACCGCTGGGTGGCTCAGGGAGTATTCTCCATGAACTCTGTCCTTACGGTACGCGCCCACGAAACCGGTTCGCACCGCAACATGGGCTGGGAAACTTTCACAGATGCGGTAATCAAGAAATTAAGTGATGAACGAGAACATCTCGTATTCATGCTTTGGGGAGCTTATGCCAAAGAAAAGGCAGCCTTGATAGACAGCAGCAAGCATCTTATTCTGACAACCGTCCATCCTTCACCCCGTTCCGCCGAATACGGTTTCTTCGGTTGCAGGCACTTCAGCAAGGCCAACGATTATTTACGGAGCAAAGGCATTGAGGAGATAGACTGGTAAGACAAAGCCCAATCTCACAGCACTCCGTTTACCCCGCTGCCGAACAATGCGAAATCTCCCAAACAGGGGTCGTCCGGAAAGACTTCCGCCAAAGCCTCGGTTATGTTCCGCGCATTCTTCAGAGAGAATGTTTCCGTATCGGTAAGCCCCAAAAGATAAGCCACCCTGCAAACGTGCGTATCCAAAGGAATCAGCAAATCGCGATGGTCAAAACTCTTCCAAATACCGAAATCCACTTCCGACTCTTTCCGTATCATCCACCGCAGAAACATATTCAGTTTCTTTTGAGGGCTCTTGGCTGAAACTTCCAGAAATGCGCACAGCTTCTCCATCGGTGTACCCGGATAAACCGACAAGGCATCTTCCAAACTATCAAAACGGGTATAGGCAGCGTGTAGCCGGGCAAAGTAAGTATAAAAATCCGCATGGGAAAGCATACGGTAAAAGCTGCTCCTATCTGTAGGCAGGAAATCTTCTTTCCACCTGCAGGACAAGACATACCGGTAGGGTGAAGCTCCCATTAAACCATGCAGTCCGTCCGCTTTCTTCAATATCTGTTTGCGGTTGCCAAAACTCATTATAGCTGTGAGCAAGCCGCTAACCTCAATATCCTGTTTCTGCGTATACCGATGTGGAAACTGAACAGGATCACCTTGTATAAAGGCTGCACAATGATATTCTCTTGCCCACGCCAAGAGCTGCAATCGGGTTTTCTCGGTCATACTTTGTAATATTCAGCAATTTTCAGTTTCTATTTCTATTTTTCCATCCGGCCCTGCACCCTGCCACTATCCATACAGCAACAACGAACGGTGCGGTGAGGGTTGTTATTCCCCACTTCATACCGCCTATCTGGAGTAAGACGGACAGCAATACAGCCACTGTAGCCCACGCGCCGCCCTTCCATGTTTTATCTCCCAAAGCAATGGCGCACAACACTCCGTTATATCCCATCAATCCGGCATTCAAAACAGCATCATCCACTCCCAACAGCAGAGCGAACGGAATGGAAAGCCCCGCTCCCAATGCAGCATAAAAGCCATTGATACGGGAATTAACCATGATACCCAACAGGAAGAGCACTCCTGCCAATACTGTATTCCCCTGAAACATCACCTGACCGATGTTCAGACAAAAAGCCTGCAAAAAAGAGAGTGACTGGGCTGTCACTGCATTTCCGGAAGGCAATAGCAAAGACGGCATCATCCCTCTGCAAGCAGCCAACAATATCCACACCGAAAGGATGAAAGGAGCGGTAAATCCCGGCACCCGCCGCTGCAAGCTGAAAAGACGGGCTATCCAAGCGGATAAGCACGCACCTGCAACCAACAATGATAAAGAAGCTACGGAAACCGGCATAAATACTCCGATTGCTATTCCCACCAAAGTACCGTTAAACCCGTAAAGTCCGTTCCTTATATCTTCGCGACTGTAACCGGAAAGACAAGCCGTTAGTGTACTTACAACATTACCCGCAATCGCCAGCAAGGCCATTTGCCAGGAATTCAGAAGGATACCTGCCAGCATCAATAACCCCGACAGCGCATTGTTCTGAAACATCACCTGGCCTACACCACGCCCTAAAGTAAGAAAAGCGTCTTTCATATACTCTTTCAAAAGCTATTTATATAATATAATCCGCTGCAAAATTACATATGTTTTGTCTTTTCAGATTAAACAAACAATGATTATTAACGAACTTCCGTCCAACAAATATGCGGCAAACCACATTTATAGCAACATCGGACAAGTCCCCTATCCCTTTTTCCCCTTATTTTTGCATCGTGAACAAACCGATAGAATATATGGAAACCAAGAAGACAACCCGGGAAGAGTATCAGAAGTGTGTGAATGCAGTGGTGGATTATATCAATCTCCACCTCGGAGAAGAAATCGACCTGAAATCGCTGGCCAAGATTTCCCATTTCTCTCCGTTCTACTTCCACCGCATCATGAAAGCTTTTTTGGGCGAACCCATAGGTACGTTTATCGTCCGGACACGTACTGAAACGGCAGCACGGTTATTGCGCTACACCGATTTGCCGATAGCCGACATTGCTTATCGCATCGGTTATTCGTCTTCCTCGTCATTGTCTAAAGTGTTCAAGCAGTTCTACGGTATTTCACCTTTAGAATATCGTAACAATAAAAACTTTGTAATTATGAAACCAGCTATTATCCGTCCGGAACTCAAACTGAAACGGGAAATCAAAGAACTTCCGGTCCGAAATGTGATTTATATCCGATTGTTCGGAGACTATAAACTAAATGATTATTGCGGCACGTGGATGCGCCTTCAACAATTTGTCCAAGAGGAAAAGCTGCCAATGGGAGAAGTGATGCCTTACTGTATTTTTCATGACGACCCTAAAGTGACCCCGATAGAGAAACTGCGTACCGATGTATGTATGGTTATGCCTGCCGCCGTAACTCCGAAAGGCAATATCGGCTTCAAGCAACTCCCGGCAGGACGCTATGCCATATTCCTGTATAAGGGTTCGTACGAACACCTGCAAAGTGTGTACGACACAATCTATGGAAAATACATCCCTGAAATGGAATGTACATTCAGAGATGAAGCCAGTGCCGAACGATACCTGAATAATCCGGCTGATACTGCACCGGATGAGTTACTGACAGAAATCTATATTCCGATAGAATAAATTAAAATATGTAAGGTATGGGTTCGTCATTCTTCATTATGTCCGGAATGAGAAACCATACCTTATGAAACAGACAAACACCCCTACTTCACCTGCTTATAGTCCGCAATGAATCCTTCCGTCATCCACTTTGCCAGAGCCTGGCGGTTGGAACTGATAACGAAACGGCGCTGGTCGAACGTATTCTGGATATTGCCCAGTTCAACGAAGACCGAAACCGGAGCGGCTTGCAGCAACACGTAGAGGTTACGCGAACTGACAGTCCCTTCAAATCCGCGATTGGGCTGATGTTTGTCATATTTCGATTCGAAAGTTTCTTTCATGGTAACCGCCAGTTTCTTTCCCGACACGCTTTTCGGAGCATGGTAAAAGAATACGTCCGTCTGCGCACTCCTGCTGCGGCTGTCCACATGCAAGAATATAGCCCGGCAATACTTATACTTCCTACGGTCTTTCCGGTAGAGTTCATTGATTTTGGTGCAACGCTGTTGCAGGCGGGCTACCTGATTCAGCGGAATGGCATCGCCCATGCACGTTTCCCGCTTACTGTTGGAAAGGTAGCGGCTGTCGCGGATTCCGTCTTTGGCATCCTGAATGATGATATGCACTTCCGCCCCTTCCTGCATCAGGTTACGGGCAAGGCGCAAGGCAACATCATAGGCATATTCATCCTCGTGCAATTCCACCTTTCCTATTTTTCCGATAGCTCCGGGATCGGGACCGCCATGCCCGCTGACCACATAGAAGCAAGCACCCTGCAAGCGGTTGGACGTCACTGGCACATCGGCCAGCTTCTTCCCGAACAGCCGTTCGCGAACCACTCTCTTTTTACCGGCAACAGCTTTGGGCGAAACGGAGGCAGAAGTCCCTTTCTTCAAGGGCGGCAACACATATTTCACACCCAATCGCAGTTCCTCTTTTCCACGCAGACGTTTTTCGTTCAGCTTCATAAACTCATTATAGTAGGCTTTTCCCGGACGTTTGTTCCGTTCCAGAAAAGACGAAATACCCTCGCCCGATTTGGGTGTGGCATATTCTCCCTGAGCAGAGACATCCAAAAGAAGAAAAGTACAGAAGAGAACAGCAAGCAAGCAAAATATACGTTTCATATTCCCGTTATTCGTCATTTATTTCGTATCGGCAGCAGATTTTCAACTGCTAAATTATAGCATTTTACCATTCGCGCGCACAAAATTATATTTTTTTCCCTACTTTTGCGACAACTTACGTGTTTTAAAGAAAAGAAACTCTAAATACAGATAGCATTATGGCAAAGCAATTCAAGCCGGAGACACTGTGCGTACAGGCAGGGTGGACTCCTAAAAAGGGAGAACCCCGCGTACTCCCCATTTATCAAAGTACAACTTTCAAATACGATACCAGCGAGCAAATGGCGCGTCTGTTCGACCTCGAAGACAGCGGTTACTTTTACACCCGTCTGCAGAATCCTACGAACGATGCCGTTGCCGCCAAAATAGCCGCCCTCGAAGGCGGTGTAGCCGCCATGCTGACATCGAGCGGACAGGCAGCGAATTTCTATGCCATCTTCAACATCTGCCAGGCAGGCGACCACTTCGTATGCTCATCCACTATCTATGGCGGAACGTTCAACCTGTTTGGCGTGACAATGAAAAAACTGGGTGTCGATGTAACGTTTGTCAACCCCGATGCGCCCGAAGAGGAAATCTCCGCCGCTTTCCGTCCGAACACCAAAGCCCTGTTCGGCGAAACAATCTCTAACCCTACGCTGGAAGTTCTCGACATCGAAAAGTTCGCCCGTATCGCCCACAAGCACGGCGTACCTTTGATTGTAGACAATACTTTCCCCACTCCTATCAACTGCCGCCCGTTTGAATGGGGAGCCGATATAGTAGTCCACTCCACTACCAAATACATGGACGGACACGCCACCAGCGTAGGCGGAGCAGTTGTAGACAGCGGCAATTTCGACTGGGAAGCACATGCCGACAAATTCCCCGGTCTCTGCACACCGGACGAATCGTATCACGGGCTGACTTATACAAAAGCTTTCGGCAAACTGGCTTACATCACTAAAGCAACGGCGCAACTGATGCGCGACCTCGGCAGCATCCAGTCTCCGCAGAACGCGTTCTTGCTGAACCTCGGTCTGGAAACTCTGCACCTGCGCATGCCGCAACACTGCGGCAATGCCCAAAAAGTAGCCGAATACCTTTCCAAAAACGACAAAGTGGCATGGGTGAACTATTGCGGACTGCCCGACAACAAGTATTACGCATTGGCACAGAAGTACATGCCCAACGGCTCCTGCGGCGTTATCTCTTTCGGACTGAAAGGCGGTCGCGAGGTGTCTATCAAGTTTATGGACTCGTTGAAGCTGGCAGCTATCGTGACTCACGTTGCCGATGCACGTACCTGCGTGCTCCATCCTGCCAGCCATACGCACCGCCAGCTCTCTGACGAGCAACTGTTGGAAGCAGGTATCCGCCCCGACCTCATCCGTTTCTCGGTGGGTATTGAAAATGCGGATGATATCATCGCAGATATAGAACAGGCGCTGAACGCGTAAGCATCATCTGTTCAAGTGAAACGCATCATCTGTCGAGGGCTGTTCAATCATACATTCAGCCTCAACGGATGATGCGTTTCATTATTATTCAGTTTTCAATGTTATCGGCAGGCTTTCCTTACCCTGACAGAAGGTCTTTGCCTTCACTACCGGAGCATGGCACGGCACGGGCGCTTCCCACAAAGCGGATTGGGCATCCGGTTCCGAACCATCCGTTGTGTAACGTATTTCAGCACCTCGAATGGCAACGTTGGCATAAAGCTTACCGTCCTTCACCAACAATCCCGGATGAGGCAGGCGGAAATTGATACCGTTCCTTGCCCAATAAGGCATTTCCATATCGCTGATTTTTTCATAATACAACGCCAATGCTTTGTTGAAGGCTTGCTGTTCCTGTGCACCCCGCAGTTCTTCCCATGCCGGATAAGCATTCCAACCACGCTCTGCCAGTCCCATGATTTTCGGGAAAAGAAGATATTCCACACCGTTAAAGCTACGGATTGTTTCGGCAAACAACTGGCCTTGCACACCCAGGATATTTTTTCGCCCCTCTGCCGTCAGAACAGTTTTTCCCTTTTCCGCTGCATCCAAATCGACGGGATTGCCTGCACCGTCCGTACGCAACGAACGATAGATGCTGAAAGGAAGCATGGAGAAAGAGACTGACTCATCCACATAACCGCCCCAATCGAGCCCGCGCTCGTCGGGATGCCCGTTGTACGCCATATCCATATAGAAATTGCCCACATTACAGAGAATCACCGGGTAGCCGTTATTGGCAATCTGATACACCACCTCATCGTATCCCGGAACCGTATTCCAGCAGTACACGCCCGCCGCCTGAGTCCGCAATTGCCGGTGCGCCTCTTCGGTATGCCCCAAAGCAACTTCCTGCCAACCGCTGAATTTCAGTCCGTTCCTTTGCATGATGTCTGCCATCTGCGTGATGAAATGCTCTGCCAAGTCATGCGGTTTCGTCATTCCTTTCTCTTTCATCAATGCCTGACATTTTGGAGAACCCAGCCATACGCCGCGCGCCACTTCATCGCCGCCAAGATGCACCGTAGCCAGCGGTACGCCGGCTTCCCTGTACATAGCCGCAAGTTCCTGAATCACTTTCTCCATAAAGCGATAAGTAGAGGGCATGGCCACATTTATCACATTGTCCGTATAATACTGCACGGATGCGTAGCGGGAAGTATCTTCCGGCTCACTCAGCAGATATTCGGCGGCCTTTTCCACATCCGTGTCCTTATACTTATTATAACGCGCTTTCATGGAAACGATAGCCGCACGGGCATGTCCGGGAGATTCTATTTCCGGTATGACGCGGATATGTCTTTCGGCAGCATAGCGCAACAGACCGATAAAGTCCTCACGGGAGTAATATCCGTTGCCTACGGTTGCGGCATCCGGGTCGTAACCGCCGTCATAGCACGGATAGAGACAACGGCTCTCGTCGGTGGTATGTCCACGGCGGCTGCCCACGGCGGTCAGCTCTTCCAGTCCCGGAATTTCCAGACGCCATGCCTCATCATCCGAAAAATGGAAATGGAGCACATTCATTTTGTAAGAAGCGAAAACGTCCACCAGCTTTTTCAGATTGTCTACGGTAGTGAAGTTGCGGGCAATGTCTATCATCTGCCCGCGATACAGAAGGTCGGGATAATCTTCCACAGACATAGCGTCCAGCCGGTACGGCGCTTCTTTACCTTTCAGCATCGCCAGCAAGGTTTGCGTACCATTGAAAACTCCGTGCGGAGTGGCGGCGCTAATCTTTATCCGGTCGCTGTCTATAACCATATCATAGTATTCATCGTTCACAGCTTTTGCCTTATCGGCCAAGGTTTCCAAAGCAATCGTAACGGGAGCTTTATCCACTACTTCCAAGCCGTACAGAGCGGATAACTTCTCTTTCAACAACCTTGCCTCAACGGCATACGCGTCCGGATAAGCCAAAGCCACCTTGCCATCCAGCACAACAGCGCCTTCGGCAGGCGTCGCTTTCTTTACCGACGGCAATATATCCCATGGTTGCAAAGCCGATACGTTCTCCAGACGAAGATTCGATTCGTATATTTTAGTTGCATCCGGATAGCCGGGCAGTGACTCCGGCGAGGGCAACACAAGCGTATTCAGCGTTACGGGAAGCGGACTGCTTTCCTTACCGTCTGCCGTAGCCACCCAATACGTGCCCTCAGGCGCGTGCGAATTCCGGTCTATCTTGTAAGAACACAGAAAAGTGATACGCATGGAATCGCCGGGAGCCAACGGAGTAAAGCTTTCTGTCGGATACATCTTAAAGAAGTTTCCGTTCACCGGTTCCACCTTAACGGCAGGATTCCCTATCTGCTTCACATTGCGGGGAAGTTGCGAATAATAGATTGTCCAATTTCGGGGAAGAGGAGCGCCGGAGATGTTTTTAAGAACAAAGGAGTTCTCATAGTATCCGGGTTCCGCATTACCCGTACCCATTTCCCAAGTCAGGGAAACCGGAGCTTCGGGTTTGTCACTCGTTCCGCATCCTGCCAGCAACGGCGCGGTGCAAAACAATAATCCTGCAAGAGGAAGTTTAAAAATCTTCATAAAACAACTGTGTTAAGTTAATAATTTGGGGTAATACTTAAATCTATTGCCAAAAATAAGCATTTTTAGTTTATTTACTGATAATTCTAATAGAAATTATCCGATACAGACTACAAATTAGAACTTTTATCTCTAAATTTGCGACCAAATCATAACAAATTTAACTAATCTACCATGGCTAAGATAACCAAAGAAGCTGCCTTGCTCTATCACTCGCAAGGCAAACCGGGAAAAATTGAAGTAGTGCCCACCAAGCCCTACAGTACACAAACCGACCTTTCACTCGCTTATTCTCCGGGCGTTGCAGAACCGTGCCTCGAAATCGAGAAGAACCCGCAGGACGCATATAAATATACAGCCAAAGGCAATCTGGTAGCTGTAATCTCCAACGGAACCGCCGTTCTCGGTCTGGGCGACATAGGCGCACTCAGCGGAAAGCCCGTTATGGAAGGAAAAGGGCTGCTGTTCAAAATCTATGCCGGCATCGATGTATTCGATATCGAAGTGAACGAGAAAGACCCCGACAAGTTTATCGAAGCAGTCAAGGCGATTGCCCCCACGTTCGGCGGTATCAACCTGGAAGACATCAAGGCTCCCGAATGTTTTGAAATAGAGCGCCGGCTGAAAGAAGAACTTGATATTCCGGTGATGCACGACGACCAGCATGGTACGGCCATCATCTCCAGCGCCGGACTGCTGAACGCACTGGAAGTGGCAGGCAAGAAGATTGAAAACGTAAGAATCGTAGTGAACGGCGCAGGTGCTTCCGCCACCTCATGCACCAAACTGTACGAGTCGCTCGGCGCACGCCGCGAGAACATCCTGATGCTGGACAGCAAAGGCGTCATCACCAGCGACCGCGAGAACCTGACCGAACAGAAGCGTTACTTTGCAACCGACCGCCGCGACGTGCATACCCTTGCCGAAGCCATCAAAGGCGCCGACGTATTCCTCGGCCTTTCCAAAGGCAATGTACTGACGCAGGATATGGTACGCAGCATGGCCGACCACCCCATTGTATTCGCCCTTGCCAACCCTACTCCGGAAATATCCTACGAAGACGCTATGGCAGCGCGTCCGGACGTACTGATGTCTACCGGCCGTTCCGACTATCCGAACCAGATTAACAACGTTATCGGCTTCCCCTATATCTTCCGCGGCGCACTCGATACACAGGCAAAGGCCATCAACGAAGAGATGAAGATTGCTGCCGTACACGCCATCGCCAATCTTGCCAAACAACCCGTACCCGACGTGGTGAACGAAGCCTACCATGTGAACAACTTCACCTTCGGTCCGGAATACTTCATTCCGAAACCGGTAGACCCGCGCCTCATCACCGAAGTGTCCTGCGCCGTGGCAAAAGCCGCTATGGACAGCGGTGTGGCCCGCAAGCACATTGCAGACTGGGATGCCTACCGCCTGCAACTGCGCGAGCTGATGGGCTATGAAAGCAAGCTCACCCGCCAGCTCTACGACACCGCCCGCCGCAACCCGCAACGTGTGGTATTTGCCGAAGGCATTCACCCCAATATGCTGAAAGCCGCCGTTGAGGCCAAGGCCGAAGGTATCTGCCATCCCATCATATTAGGCAATGACGAAGCTATCGAGAAGCTGGCAAAAGAACTCGACCTCAGCCTCGAAGGCATTGAAATCGTAAACCTGCGCCATCCCAACGAATCGGAACGCCGCGAACGTTACGCACGTATCCTTTCCGAAAAGCGCGCCCGCGAAGGCGTCACCTACGAAGAGGCCAACGACAAGATGTTCGAGCGCAACTACTTCGGCATGATGATGGTGGAAACCGGTGAGGCCGACGCTTTCATCACCGGATTGTACACCAAGTACAGCAACACCATCAAGGTGGCCAAAGAAGTAATCGGCATCCGTCCGGAATTCAAGCACTTCGGCACAATGCACATCCTCAACTCCAAGAAAGGCACGTACTTCCTTGCCGATACGCTTATCAACCGCCATCCCAATGCGGAAACACTGATAGACATCGCCAAACTGTCGGAGTATACCGTACGCTTCTTCAACCATACTCCCGTTATGGCCATGCTGAGCTACTCCAACTTCGGTACAGACAAGGAAGGAAGTCCGGTAAGCGTGCACGAAGCCGTGGACTACATGCAGCGCAACTATCCCGACCTTGCCATCGACGGCGAAATGCAGGTGAACTTTGCCATGAACCGCGAACTGCGCGATGCCAAGTATCCGTTTACCCGTCTGAAAGGAAAGGATGTGAATACGCTTATCTTCCCGAACCTGAGCTCCGCCAACTCCGCATACAAACTGTTGCAGTCGATGGATATGGACTCCGAACTCATCGGCCCGATACAGATGGGACTGAACAAGCCTATCCACTTTACCGATTTTGAAAGCTCTGTGCGCGATATAGTAAACATTACCGCAGTAGCCGTTATCGACGCCATTGTGGACAAAAAGAAAGCAGGCAAATGAAAAGGCAATTTTCCAGATTTCAAATCGTTTGCATCACGCTTCTTTGGGCAGCGCTTTGCTACATAGTACTGACAACCGCCGAACGGATTGACGGACCAATTATCCTGACACTTGTCATTTCAGCAGCATTGGTATTCATTCCTGTAATAAAAGCGCTCAAAAGGAAATAAATAATATCTTTTTATTCATTTTTACGGGATAAAACAATATTTTTGTTGTTTTATCCCGTATTTTATTTATAAATTGTTTGCTTGTATCATTTTTATGTTTACTTTTGCAACCGCAACAAGAGGTAAGGCGCTACCGCATCACCGCCTTACAATATAAATATGCAAACCCAATAAAAGAAATAGATTATGAATGCAGCTAAGGTATTAGAAGATTTGAAAAGACGGTTCCCCAATGAACCGGAGTATCATCAGGCAGTAGAAGAAGTGCTTTCTACCATTGAAGAAGAGTACAACAAACATCCGGAGTTCGACAAAGCCAATCTGATTGAGCGTCTTTGCATCCCCGATCGCGTTTACCAGTTCCGTGTTACTTGGGTGGATGACAAGGGTAACGTACAAACCAACATGGGTTACCGTGTACAGCACAACAACGCCATCGGTCCGTACAAAGGCGGTATCCGTTTCCACGCTTCCGTGAACCTCTCCATTCTGAAATTCCTTGCTTTCGAACAGACTTTCAAAAACTCGCTGACTACCCTGCCTATGGGTGGCGGTAAGGGCGGTTCGGACTTCTCTCCGCGCGGCAAGTCAAATGCAGAGGTGATGCGTTTCGTTCAGGCTTTCATGCTGGAGCTGTGGCGTCACATCGGTCCCGAGACCGACGTTCCTGCCGGTGACATCGGTGTAGGTGGCCGCGAAGTAGGTTTCATGTTCGGCATGTACAAGAAACTGGCTCACGAGTTTACCGGAACCTTTACAGGAAAAGGCCGCGAATTCGGCGGCTCGCTGATTCGTCCGGAAGCCACGGGTTACGGCAACATCTACTTCTTGCTGGAAATGCTGAAAACCAAAGGTACAGACCTCAAGGGCAAGACCTGCCTGATTTCCGGTTCGGGCAACGTGGCTCAGTACACTGCCGAGAAAGTACTGGAGATGGGTGGCAAAGTCCTGACAATGTCCGATTCCGACGGTTACATATACGACCCCGCAGGTATCGACCGTGAAAAGCTGGATTACATCATGGAACTCAAGAACCTCTACCGTGGACGCATCCGCGAATATGCAGAGCAATATCCGGGCGTTAAGTATGTGGAAGGTGCACGTCCCTGGGGCGAAAAAGCAGACATCGCTCTGCCTTCTGCCACTCAGAATGAAATCAACGGTGACGATGCCAAGAAACTTATCGCCAACGGTGTAATGGCGGTATCCGAAGGTGCAAACATGCCTTCTACTCCCGAAGCTATCAAAGTGTTCCAGGAAGCCAAGATTCTGTATGCTCCGGGCAAGGCAGCCAATGCCGGCGGTGTATCGGTATCGGGCCTCGAAATGACCCAGAACTCCATTAAACTGGGCTGGAGCGCCGAAGAAGTGGACGAAAAGCTGAAAAGCATCATGAAGAACATCCACGAGGCTTGCGTGCAGTACGGAACGGAAGCCGACGGTTACGTAAATTACGTAAAGGGCGCCAACGTTGCCGGATTTATGAAAGTAGCCAAGGCAATGATGTCGCAAGGTATCCTGTAAGCAGGATGATTGTTACGGTATAATAAGAGGAAAGCATGTAAGATTTATCCGAATTTTGACATGCTTTCCTCTTTTTTTATCTGATAATATTGTTTACATTTACTTCCGTTTTCCAAAAACCAAAAAGTAAATGATATGAAACGATTACTTCTCCTTCTATTCAGTTGTGTCCTGTTTCTCCAACCTTACTTCCAGGCACAGCCTCTCACATCCGAAGAAAGTCCTGTAACATTAAGCACCGCTACCGGTGACATCAAAGGCAGACTTCTCCTGCCTGCCAATGCCACAACCTGCCCCGTAGTGCTGCTTATCGCCGGTTCCGGCCCTACCGACATGGACGGCAACAATCCCATGATGAAAAACAATTCGCTGAAATTCCTTGCCGAGGGACTGGCACAGAAAGGCATCGCCTCGCTCCGTTTCGACAAACGCGGCATAGCCGGCAGCGCCGCAGCAGGCAAAGAAGAGTCCAAACTCCGCTTCGAGGATTATATAAACGATGTGACGGGCTGGATAGACTTTCTTGCCAAAGACAAACGCTTCACCGGCATCACAGTGGCCGGACATAGCGAAGGCTCGCTCATCGGCATGCTTGCCTGCCAGAGTCGCCCCAAAGTAAAGAGTTTCATTTCCATTGCCGGCGCAGGCAGTCCGGCATACGAAATCATAGAAAAGCAAGTGGCTGCCCAAATGATGCCGGAGTCCATACGGAAAGAAGTGGCGGACATCAACCGCTCGTTAAGAAACGGAAAAGAGGTGGCGCAAGTTCCTGCCTATCTGCAGGCGCTGTTCCGGCCTTCCGTACAGCCCTACCTCATCTCCTGGTATAAATACAATCCGCAGACCGTCATCGCTTCCCTGAAAATGCCCGTGCTGATTCTTCAAGGCAAAAACGATATTCAGGTAAAGGAAGAGGATGCAATGCTGCTGAAGAAAGCATCTCCCAAGGCAGAACTCGTTCTGATAGACAAAATGAACCATGTGCTGAAAGATTGCGAAAGCACCGCACCGCAGCAACAAATGGCAGTGTACAATAATCCTTCACTGCCCGTCAATGCCGCGTTGATGAATGCAACCGTACGGTTCGTCAATAACAGCAAATAAAAAACAATAACAGATATGACAACAAAAGAAATTCCCGTACTGCTCCTCACCGGTTATCTGGGCAGCGGTAAAACGACGTTAGTAAACCATATTCTCGCCAATAAACAAGGCATCAGATTCGCAGTTATCGTCAATGACATAGGCGAGGTAAACATTGACGCGGACCTCATCCAAAAGGGCGGCATCGTGGGCAAGAAAGACGAAAGCCTCGTTGCGCTTCAAAACGGCTGCATCTGCTGCACGCTGAAAACGGACCTGATAGAGCAAATAGGCGAAATCATGCGGATGGAACGTTTCGACTATATCGTTATCGAAGCCAGCGGCATCTGCGAACCCGAACCTATCGCACAGACCATCTGCTCCATTCCCCGCCTGGGCGGCATGTACACCCAATACGGCATCTGCCGCCTGGACTGCATCACCACCGTAGTGGACGCCCTGCGCCTGCAAGACGAGTTCGCCTGCGGCAACGACCTCACCCGAAAAGGGATTGACGAGGAAGACATTGAAAATCTTATCATCCAGCAGATTGAATTCTGTAATATCATTCTTCTGAACAAGGCAGCGGAAGTAAAACCCGAAGAGCTGGAACGCATCAAGCAGATTATACGTACCCTACAACCCGCAGCAGAAATCATCGAATGCAATTACGCGGATGTGGATTTAAAGAAGATTATCCATACAGACCTGTTCGACTTCGAACGCGTGGCTACCTCGGCAGGATGGATTCGCGGGATAGAGAAACCAGCCACCGAAGAGGAAGAAAAAGAAGCGCACGGACATCATCACCACGAAGAAGGGCATGATCATCATCATGAAGAACATGAACATCACCACGAAGAGCACGAGCATCACCACGAAGAGCACGGACACCATCATCATCACCATCACGAAGGGGGCGAAGTGGAAGAATACGGCATCGGTACTTTCGTTTACTACCGCCGTCCGGCATTCGACATTCACAAATTCGACCATTTCATCGCTACCAGATGGAGCCGCAACATCATCCGTGCCAAAGGCGTATGCTATTTCAGCCACAACCGCGACATGTCCTACCTTTTTGAACAGGCAGGCACTCAGAAACAACTGACCGAAGCCGGGCTGTGGTATGCCACAGCCCCCGAAGAAGACCTGATTGAACTGATGCGTCAAGAACCCGGACTGATGCGCGACTGGGACGAAAAATACGGAGACCGCATGCAAAAGATAGTCTTCATCGGCCAGCACATGGACAAAGAGCAGATTATACGCGACCTCGACGAATGCCTTGAGTAAGCCCATTTCCGTTTCCACCGGAGGAGACAGATGTTTCCCTTAAGGAAACGCCCGTTCCCCTTTAAGGAAACCCGAATTTCCCTGCAGGGAAACTGAAGTTTCTACCATAGGAAACTGACGTTTCCCCCTAAGGAAACCGGAGTTCCCTCCGTGGGGAAACTACATTGCGTTGCATTTCAACCGGTTATCCCTACCAGTCATACCGTTCTACATACTCGTCAAAGTAGTCATCAAGCCGCAGGCCGAGAGCTTCTGCCTGGCTGATAATGTATTGCTGGGCAGCAGGATTAATAAGGTACTCTCCTTTACGGGCAAGGTAATAGTTCTTACGCCCGAAGTAGGAAATAAGCCGCAAACGGAATGTACCCGCCACCCGAACCGTGAGCAACTCTGCCACCCGGGTGAAGCCGCGGGCATAACGCACCGGCGTATTCGGACGGTAATATTCACACTTTCCTTTCATCGACTCCAGCTTCCGGGGAGTAAGCGTAGGCAGGAACGGATATTGCAGGGAAGCATTCTGCAAGGCTATATAGCGCAGGCAGGTAAAGCGTTTCGTACAACAGGCAGAGGCACATACACCGAAGTTGTGGGGCGCCTGTAAATTTTCCAAGTCATTCATTTATTTTACAGATTAGTTTGTCTCAACGCTTCATAGACAGCCGGATGCAGGAAATAACGCATGTCCCTGCCCTCTTCCATCGCCTGGCGGATAAAGGTAGAACTTATTTCGAATGTGGGCGAAGAGGCCAGTTTTACATTTTGAGGTAAAGTATTCCCGTCCACCTCATAACCGGGACGGGGATAAATAAGAATAAAGTTTTCCGCAAGAATACGCTCCGACTGATACCACCGGGAGAAAAGCTTCCAGTTGTCGGAACCTATAATAAGGTGGAAAGTGTCTTGCGGATAAGTCTGTTTCAATTTATCAAGCGTATGCACGGTATAAGACGGACGCGGCAGATGAAACTCGAAATCGGAAGCCCGGAACTTGGGATAGCCTCCAATGGCAAGCTGCACCAGCTTCAGACGGAATTCATCGCTCATCAGAGAGGCTTCTTCTTTCAGCGGATTATGCGGAGTCACCATGAACCACACCTCGTCCAACCCTTCGTATTCACAAAGATAGTTGGCAAGCGCCAGATGTCCGATATGTACCGGATTGAACGAACCGCTGAAAATGCCTATATCCACTTGATAAATTGAAAATTAAGAATAAAAAAATACAGAAGGCTATGGTATCAAAGCTTTCCTTTCAGACGTTTCCAACAGCCGTAAATATTTACGCCGCTTATGAACATCACAATAAGCATGGCCGCAGCCGGAGTGTACTCCTTCAGGTCAACATTCAATATAGCCAAGACGATAGCTCCCAAAAACAGAACGATATTCAGGACTAAGAGGACCTTATTGGCTCTCGGCGACAGATTTCTGCCTTTCGTCCGCTTCATCGGTTCAGGAATTGGGTTATCACTTTCAATGCCTCTGCTTTAGCCGTTTCCAAATCATCGTTTACAATGACCGTATCGAATTTCGGTGCAAAGCCAAGCTCGTATTCGGCCTTCGCCACACGGCTCTCGATAACTTCGGGAGCATCCGTGCCGCGGCCTATCAAGCGTTTGCGAAGCTCCTCCACCGAAGGCGGCTGGATGAAAACGGACAAAGCACGCTCGCCGTAGAACTTCTTGATATTGCAACCGCCCACTACATCTACATCGAATACAACATTCTGTCCGGCAGCCAATTGCTTTTCCACCTGTGCTTTCAGTGTTCCGTAGAAGCGGTCCTGATACACTTCCTCGTATTCCAGGAACTCATCGTTGGCTATGCGGCTCCGGAACTCATCGGGAGTGAGAAAGAAATACTCCACCCCGTTCTGCTCCGTGCCGCGCGGCGGACGGCTGGTTGCCGAAATAGAGAAAGCCAGATTCAGGTTCTGCGTCAACAGATAGTTGATAATTGTGGACTTGCCCGACCCGGAGGGGGCGGAAAATATAATCAGTTTACCCATCTGTGGTATTTACTATTTAACGGTTTACTATTTAATCCTCTAATTGGTTTGCTTTAACTTCATGTTGAAGCAAACTTATCATAAATTCATGCAACGTCCGGAACCGGTTCCTTACATCACGTTCAGGACCTGTTCCTTGATTTGCTCCAGCTCGTCCTTCATCTGCACTACAATCTTCTGCATTTCGGCATGATTGGACTTGCTGCCCAGCGTATTGATTTCGCGGCCCATTTCCTGTGCGATGAAGCCCAGCTTCTTACCTTGTCCGCTACCGCTTTCGAGCGTGCTGATAAAGTATTTCAGGTGATTGGAAAGACGTTGCTTTTCTTCGTTGATATCGAGTTTCTCGATGTAATAGATAAGTTCCTGTTCCAGGCGGTTCTTGTCATAATCCACACTCAATGTCTTTTCAAGCGCATCGGTGATACGGTCCTTTACCTTGCCTACCCGTTCCTGCTCGTAGGGAGCCACCGATTCGAGCAACCGTGCTATATTCTCTATCTTCTCACGGAATTTCTTTTCGAGCGCTGCGCCCTCCTGCTTGCGGAAGTCTATCAGATGATTGATAGCCTCTTCCACTGCCGCATGCACCACTGCCCATTCCTCATCGCTCAGCTCCTGAGTCTCATTCTTCGTCATTACATCCGGCATACGGAGCAGCGTGGCAAACCAGTCGGCAGGTTCGGGAATACCGGCAGCCGCAGAAATTTCCTTAATCCGTTTGTAATAAGCCTCCACCAATTCCTGATTGATAGGAGTGGCCAGTTGTTCCGCATCTTTCTTCTCAATCCAAAGGCTGAAATCGACCTTGCCCCGTTCCAGCATTTTGGATATTTCGTTACGGATTTCCATTTCCTTTTCCCTGTAAAGCGGAGCAATACGGGCAGATAAATCCATCGCTTTGCTGTTAAGCGACTTAATTTCAATATTGATTTTCTTATCGGACAGTTCGGCTGTTGCTTTGCCGTAGCCCGTCATAGATTGTATCATAATGTATAGTTTTATGCGACAAAGATAGCTATTCTCACTGATTATTTATTGCATTCACTGAGAATAATTTGAGCAATAGACAAATATCGCATGCACAACTTAGTATGCAATATTCACTAATTTTCTGAACAGATGCAAGCAAGCAGCCGGCAATTTAATCAATGAATCAGGAATGCAACGACAAACCATTCGGCAAACAACTTGTGTAATCGAAACAAATCACGTAAATTTGCCACAATAAAAATCAGAATAGAAGTTATGTCATGTATCTTGCATATTGAAACATCCACTTCGGCCTGCTCCGTAGCCGTGAGCGAGGACGGACAGAACGTTTTCAAAAAAGAAGACCTGAACGGGCCTTCACACGCCGTATCGCTGGGCGTATTCGTAGACGAAGCCCTGTCATTTGCCGACAGCCACGCCATGCCGCTGGATGCCGTTGCCGTAAGTTGCGGTCCCGGTTCGTACACAGGGCTACGCATCGGTGTGTCTATGGCAAAAGGTGTATGTTACGGGCGCAACCTGCCCCTCATCGGGCTTCCCACCCTGAAAGTGCAATGCGTTCCGGTACTGCTCTATCACGATGAACTGCCGGAAGACGCCCTGTTGTGCTCCATGATTGATGCCCGCCGCATGGAAGTGTACGCCGCCGTTTACGACCGCGCACTGAAACCGGTACGCGACATTGCGGCAGACATTGTGGACGAAAACTCCTATCAGGAGTTTCTGGACAGGCAGCCCGTGTATTTCTTCGGCGACGGTGCAGCCAAGTGCAAGGAAAAGATTGTGCATCCCAACGCTCATTTCATCGACGGCATCCGTCCGCTGGCAAGCATGATGTTCCCGCTGGCAGAAAAAGCTATAGCCGAAAAAGATTTTAAAGACGTTGCCTACTTCGAACCGTTCTACTTGAAAGAATTCGTAGCAAGCCAACCGAAAAAACTTTTATAGCGATTTGTGGTTAGCCGTTAGTGATTAGTGATTAGCGATTAGCAATTAGCGGGCTGCGCAATTGGACCATATAGCATTAATCACTAATCATTAACCACTAACCGCTAATCACTAACCGCTAATCACTAACCACTAATCACTAACCACTAATAACCAACCGCTAATTCTAAAGGATATGCAATATAATACTCAACAAAAGCGGATGCCTTTGCCCGAATACGGGCGCAGCATCCAGAATATGGTAGACCATGCACTTACAATCGAAGACCGCTCCGAGCGCCAGCGTTGTGCAAATACCATTATCAACATCATGGGAAACATGTTTCCCCACCTTCGCGACATACCCGATTTCAAGCATAAGCTGTGGGATCATCTTGCCATCATGGCGGACTTCAAGCTGGACATCGACTATCCATACGAAGTTATCCGCAAAGACAACCTGATAACCAAACCGGAAACCGTTCCTTATCCCAGCACCAAAATACGTTACCGCCACTACGGCCGTACCCTGGAAGTGCTGATTAAGAAAGCCATCGACTTTCCCGAAGGTGACGAGAAGCAGAACCTCGTTGCACTGATATGCAACCACATGAAGAAAGACTATATGTCCTGGAATAAAGATACTGTCGACGACCGCAAAATAGCGGACGACCTCGCAGAACTGTCCGGCGGCAAACTGCAGATGACCGACAGCCTTCTCCGCCTTATGGCCGAACGGATCGAACAGAATTATCGGCCGAAGATGAATAACCAGAACAACAGAAACAACAACAGAAATAATAAAAGAAAATACTAAAATAGCGGTTAGTGATTAGCGATTAACGGTTAATATCATAGGACATCACCACGCTACCCTAATCACTAACCGTTAATCGCTAATCACTAACTACTAACCACTATTTCATGGCTTCATTTGTAATAGAAGGCGGACACAGCCTTTCCGGAGACATTTATCCTCAAGGAGCGAAGAACGAGGTGCTGCAGATTATCTGCGCCACCCTGCTCACTGCCGAAGAGGTGACGGTGCACAACATACCGGACATCCTGGATGTGAACAACCTGATTCAGTTGATGCGGGATATGGGAGTGAACGTATCGAAAAAAGGCATCGATACATATAGCTTTCAAGCAGCCAATGTTGATTTTGCCTATCTGGAGAGCGATGAATTCCTGAAAAGGTGCTCCAGCCTGCGCGGTTCGGTCATGCTCGTAGGACCGATGGTGGCACGCTTTGGCAAGGCTATGATTTCCAAACCGGGCGGAGACAAGATAGGCCGCCGCCGTTTGGACACCCATTTCATCGGCATACGGAATTTAGGTGCAGAATTCGTTTACAATGAAAGACGGGAAGTTTACGAAATATCCGCCCGGCAATTGCAAGGCAGCTATATGTTGCTGGACGAAGCATCTGTAACGGGCACTGCCAATATCGTAATGGCAGCAGTATTGGCCAAAGGTAAAACAACCATTTACAATGCCGCCTGCGAGCCTTACATACAACAGCTATGCCGGATGCTGAACCGCATGGGTGCAAAGATAGAAGGTATCGCTTCCAATCTGCTCACCATTGAGGGAGTGGACGAACTGCACGGAACAGAGCATACCGTTCTTCCGGACATGATTGAAGTGGGAAGCTTCATCGGCATGGCAGCCATGACGAAAAGCGAGCTGACCATCAAGAACGTTTCGCACGAAAACTTAGGTATCATCCCCGACAGTTTCCGGCGTTTGGGCATCAAAATGGAACAACGGGGCGATGATATTTATGTGCCTGCCCAGGATACTTATCAGATAGAATCCTTCATTGACGGTTCTATCATGACAATAGCCGATGCACCCTGGCCCGGACTGACGCCGGACTTGCTGAGCGTACTGCTGGTAGTTGCCACACAGGCGAAAGGCAGCGTGCTGATTCATCAGAAGATGTTTGAAAGCCGCCTCTTCTTCGTGGACAAACTGATAGACATGGGAGCGCAAATCATTCTGTGCGACCCGCACCGCGCTGTAGTAATCGGACATAATCACGGTTTCAAACTGCGTGGCGGCAATATGACGTCCCCGGATATCCGTGCCGGTATTGCTCTGCTGATAGCCGCCATGAGCGCCGACGGCATCAGCCGTATTCATAACATCGAGCAGATAGACCGGGGGTATCAGAATATAGAAGGACGGCTGAATGCGATCGGAGCAAGAATAACGAGAATATAAGGAAGTGACAAGCAACAGACAAGGCGATAAAACGATATGATACGAAAAGAAGAAGTATATAAAATAGGTATATTCAACAAACCTCATGGCATTCACGGAGAATTGTCATTCACCTTTACGGATGATATTTTCGACCGTGTAGAGGCCGAATATCTCATCTGCCTGTTGGACGGTATATTCGTACCGTTCTTTATCGAAGAATATCGTTTCCGCTCAGACACTACGGCTCTCGTCAAACTCGAAGGAGTGGATACGGCAGAACGCGCACGGATGTTTACCAACATTGAGGTTTATTTTCCCGTGAAGCATGCCGAGGGAGCCGGACCGGGAGAACTCAGTTGGGATTTCTTCATCGGTTTCCGTATGGAAGAAGTACACCACGGCCAGCTGGGTGAAGTGACGGATGTGGATACCTCTACCATCAACACTCTGTTCGTGGTAGATTATAAAGGAGAAGAATTGCTGATTCCGGCACAGGAAGATTTCATTATGGACATCGACCAGAAGCATAAGGTTATCACGGTGGACCTGCCGGAAGGATTACTTGCTTTAGACGATACGGAAGAAGCGTGAATAAGGCGCGAAACGCAAAGTTCAAATTATAAATAGAAAGTTTATAAGTGGCAGCAAATAAGAAGAAAAAAAGAAGAAAAGCCTTTTGGAGTAATATCAAGTTCAAATACAGACTGACCATTACGAACGAGAATACCCTTGAGGATATTGTCACCTTACGTGTGTCCAAACTGAACGGAATCTCCGTATTGCTTTCCGTACTGACGGTACTCTTTCTGATTGCCTCCCTGATTGTTGCCTTTACCCCGTTGCGCAATTATCTGCCCGGATACATGAACAGTGAAATTCGTGCGCAGGTCGTGGAGAATGCCCTGCGTGTAGACTCGCTCCAGCAACTCGTAGACAGGCAGAATCTGTACATAATGAATATCCAGGACATCTTTCTGGGTAAAATCAAAACCGACACCATCCATTCCATCGACTCCCTGACTACCGTACGGGAAGATTCGCTTATGGAACGAACGCAACGCGAGGCTGAATTCCGCAAACAGTACGAGGAAACGGAGAAATACAACCTGACGAGCATCGCCTCACGCCCCGAAGTAGACGGACTGATATTCTACCGCCCCACCCGCGGCATGATTTCATCTCCTTTCAATGCCGAAAAGAGGCACTTCGGAACGGATATAGCCGCCAATCCGGGAGAAAGCGTATTGGCAACCCTGGACGGAACGGTCATTCTGAGTACCTATACAGCCGAAACCGGCTATTTGATAGAGGTACAGCATAACCAGGATTTCGTATCCGTCTACAAGCATTGCGGCTCTTTGTTGAAACGCGAAGGTGACACCGTAAAAGGCGGAGAAGCCATTGCCCTGGTAGGCAACAGCGGACAACTGACTACCGGACCGCACCTGCACTTCGAACTGTGGCACAAAGGAAGGGCGGTAAACCCGGAACTCTATATCGTATTTTAAAAGTATAAAGCATTAAGTATAAGATATAAACCTGAAAGCATAAATTATAAGACTGATGAAGAAACAAATTGCCATACTTGGCTCTACCGGCTCTATCGGTACACAGGCATTACAGGTCATAGAGGAACATCCCGACCGATACGAAGCCTATGTACTGACAGCCAACAACCGGGTAGAGGATTTGATTGCCCAGGCACGCAAGTTCAAGCCTGAGGCAGTGGTAATAGCAAACGAAACGAAATATCAACAACTGAAAGACGCACTTGCCGACCTCCCCATCAAAGTGTATGCCGGCGAAGAGGCCTTATGCCAGATTGTGGCGGAAAAACCTATCGACATGGTACTGACAGCTATGGTAGGCTATGCCGGGCTGAAACCGACTATGAACGCAATCCGTGCACGCAAGACGATAGCCCTCGCCAACAAAGAAACATTAGTCGTGGCGGGCGAACTTATCAACGACCTGGCACGTTTCAGCGGTACTCCCATCTTACCGGTAGACTCCGAACATTCTGCCGTGTTCCAGTGTTTAGCCGGAGAAATGGGTAACCCTGTCGAGAAAGTTATACTGACAGCTTCCGGCGGCCCGTTCCGTACCTGTACAATAGAGCAGCTTGCCACCGTAACCAAGGCACAGGCTTTGAAGCACCCCAATTGGGACATGGGAGCCAAAATTACAATAGACTCCGCTTCCATGATGAACAAGGGGTTTGAAGTGATTGAAGCAAAATGGCTGTTCGGTGTACGCCCCGACCAGATAGAAGTAGTGGTACATCCGCAATCCGTCATTCACTCAATGGTGCAGTTTGAGGACGGAGCAGTGAAAGCGCAGTTGGGAATGCCGGATATGCGCCTGCCCATTCAGTACGCATTCTCCTATCCGGAACGCCTGAAAGCGTCTTTCCCCCGGCTGGACTTCAAATTGTGCACGGACCTGACATTCGAGCAGCCGGATACAAAACGTTTCCGCAACCTGGCGCTGGCATACGAAGCGCTGCACCGTGCAGGAAACATGCCATGTATCGTCAATGCAGCCAATGAGGTGGTGGTAGCCGCTTTCCTACGAGACGAAATATCATTCCTCGGCATGAGCGACGTAATCGAGAAGACAATGGCGCGCGTATCCTTTATACAAAAACCTGCTTACGAAGACTATGTGGCAACTGACGCAGAAGCCAGACGAATAGCAAAAGAATTGATAGTTAAAAATTAAATTGCAAATAATAAAATAGTAAATAATTAGATGGAAACATTCTTGATCCGTGCCCTGCAACTTATAATGAGCCTTTCATTGCTCGTAATAATCCATGAAGGCGGGCACTTCCTCTTCGCTCGTTTATTTAAGACACGAGTGGAAAAATTCTGTTTGTTCTTTGACCCGTGGTTCACCTTGTTCAAATTCAAACCGAAAAACAGTGAAACGGAATATGGTATCGGCTGGTTGCCTTTAGGCGGGTACGTCAAAATTGCAGGTATGATAGACGAGTCTATGGATACCGAGCAGATGAAACAGCCCATGCAACCGTGGGAGTTCCGTGCCAAACCGGCATGGCAGCGTCTGCTGATTATGATAGGCGGCGTACTGTTCAATTTCCTGTTGGCATTGTTCATCTACTCCATGATACTCTTTGCGTGGGGAGATGAATATGTACCTTTGCAGAAAGCCCCGCTGGGTATGGACTTTAATGAAACGGCTAAATCAATCGGTTTCCGTGACGGCGATATATTGGTATCCGCCGACGGCGTACCTTTTGAACGCTATGGTGGAGACATGCTGACAAGCATCGTCGATGCACGTCAGGTCAGCGTATTGCGTAACGGGCAGGAAGTATCCGTGTACATCCCCGAAGATATGATGGAACGCCTGCTTGCCGACAGTGTCCGTTTCGCTTCATTCCGCTATCCGTTTGTCATCGACAGCATTATGCCGGGACAACCTGCCGCACTTGCCGGATTACAACCGGGTGACAGCATCACTCAATTGGATGGACGTAACATCGCTTACTTCGACTTTAAGGAAGAAATGCTGAATCGCCAAAAAGCAGCTAACGACAGTACCAGCCGCCTTCTCACCCTGACTTACGTCAGAGCGGGGGTAGCGGATACCGTAAAGCTGACTACAGATTCTTTATATCAAATCGGTGTCGCTGCATCCCTGCAGACAAACAAGCTGTTGCCCGTTGTCAAGAAAGAATATAGTTTCTTCGCATCTATCCCGGCCGGGGTTACCCTGGGAGTAAATACGCTGAAAGGTTATGTCAGCCAGATGAAGTATCTTTTCTCTAAAGAGGGTGCCAAACAGCTTGGCGGTTTCGGAACAATCGGCAGCATCTTCCCTGCAACATGGGACTGGTATCAGTTCTGGTACATGACGGCATTCCTTTCAATCATTCTTGCTTTCATGAACATTCTGCCTATTCCGGCATTGGACGGCGGACATGTCCTGTTCCTCATCTACGAGATTGTAGCACGTCGCAAACCCAGCGATAAGTTTATGGAGCGTGCTCAAATGGTAGGTATGTTCCTATTGTTCGGCTTGCTGATTTGGGCTAACTTCAATGATGTGCTCAGATTCTTCTTCTGATGGTTAGGATATAAAAAACACATCGTCTGTTTGACTATAACAGACGATGCGTTCAGTAGTAACAGATGGTGCATTCCATATAAACGCACCATCTGTTTTTTTATATTTTTATACCAGGTGTGCAATCCACTCTTCACGGTCGCCCGGCAGAAGGTCGATAACCGGAATCTCAACCATTGTATAGCAACCCGGTTGCTGACGCATTGCAGCACGTGCCACACATACCAGCACTTGCGCAGTAAGCGCCGGGTTATTGATGCGCATGTTGAATTCGAACAGTTGGTTCTGTGTTTTTCCGGAAACGCCCTTACGGGTCAGGTTTACACCGTGTCCCATATCAAGCAGTGCATCTACGCTCGGAACAAGCTTCACATGCGTTTCGTCATTTACGAAATACGGATCGGCTTTGATGGCGGCAGCTACTTTGTCAAATTCGTAACCATCGTTCAGTTCGATGTATACCATACGGCGATGTATGCCCGTACCGGTAGGAATCGTCATTGAAAGGGCGGCTTTTACACCCTCGATAGCCTTTACTGCCACCGTATGTCCCATACTCATACCCGGACCGAAGTTGGTATAGGTAATTCCCTTCGGCGCAATAGCCTCCAGCAAGGTACGCACAACAGAATCGCTTCCCGGATCCCAACCGGCAGAAATAATAGAAACAGTGTTATGTGCTTTTGCCTCAGCATCCAGTGTACGGCGCAATGCCGGAATGCCGGTATGAATATCGAAGCTGTCCACTGTATGGATGCCAAGTGCCAATATCTCTTTAGCATATTTCTCAACGCTACGCGTAGGAGTACAAAGGATGGCCACATCCACATCCTTCAACTCTTTGATATCTTTCACTACGGAATATTCACTCAATTCTGCAGGACGGTTCTCTGCCCCTGCACGACGTACTACTCCTGCGATTTCAAAATCGGGAGCTGCCTGTAATGCCTCAAGTACAAAATGTCCGATATTGCCATAACCCACGATGGCTGCTCTTACTTTTTTCATCTTTTTATCGGTTTTAGTTATCAACTTTCTATTTTATGAGCGCAAAAGTAAGCATTTTAATTTATAACTTAACTATAGAAGCCCTCAAGTTTCACAGAGTTTTTCTTTTTTTAGAGACTAAAAGTCAATAATAATTCCTACATTCGCAGAATTAGGAATAATAATCATATGATAGAATACATTAAAGGTGAAATTGCCGAGCTGAGTCCGGCAAGCGCAACTATAGACTGTAACGGTTTGGGATATGCCGTAAATATTTCCCTGAACACATATGCTGCCATACAAGGAAAAAAAAGCTGCAAGCTATATATCTATGAAGCTATCCGCGAAGACGCCTATATCCTTTATGGTTTTGCAGACAAGCAAGAGCGTGAGCTGTTCCTTCTGCTGATTTCCGTATCAGGCATCGGCGGCAATACGGCCCGCATGATTCTTTCGGCTTTATCGCCTTCCGAATTGATAAATGTTATCAGCACGGAGAATGCCAACTTACTGAAAACGGTGAAAGGAATCGGTTTAAAAACAGCCCAGCGTGTGATAGTCGATTTAAAAGACAAAATAAAAACCTGTGGAATGGCTTCCGGAGCGGTTGACATAACCGGTCCTGCCTTTACCGCCGCCAATGCACAAGTACAAGAAGAAGCCGTAGCCGCCCTTACAATGCTGGGATTTGCACAAGCTCCTTCACAAAAAGTAGTAACGGCTATTTTGAAGGAAGATGCCAATGCACCGGTAGAACAGGTTATCAAACTGGCTCTGAAAAGATTATAGTCCATACATATTATTCATACATTAAAAGTAAACAAGCAATGAAGCCAGTTCCTATTCCCATGAAACAATGGTTGGCTGCCAACGAACGTACACGTGTACTACCCGGCGACCAATGGTATCTCAATTTTTCAACAAGTATCCTATCGTTAGTAAAGCAATCTCCTCTATTCAAGGAAGATGACTATGCGCAGAAAGATGCCACAGTATCACTCACTATGTATTTTCAGGATGTAATTGCCCAGACCGGCGGTTGGAAGACATTCACCGAATTATACTACAAACAGTATAATACCTACCTTCCCTTCTATCCGCTATCCGACAGCTACATCCCCGATGAAATCAATCCGGAAGATATAGCATTTGTACTGTGGACATTAAAATCACACTTTGCACTCTATGGACCGGATGAATATACGTTACAAAATCCGTATGATAAGGACTTGTTGGCTTTAGCTCAGGAAGCTTATAAAATGATGGACGAAAAATTTGAAGAAGCGCCTATCAATGAAAAAACTTCTTCTTTTTTATGGGTAATGGGACCGGATTTGTTAGATATGCCCTTTGTTCCTCTTCCCGAAATCACTCCTGAAACAAAACTGAGCAAGGATGTGGAGCATTGTCTGGAATACAGCGGTGGCAAACCTTTATTATATTTTGCTACCTATAAAGAACTCTGCAAATTCTTTGTTGAAGTTCTAAAATGGGAAAATACCCGTTCTGCTTTACTTCCTGACTTACAGTACAAGAAAGAATTCGTAATATACGCCAATGCCAAAGGTATGCTAATAGCCCACGACGTAGCTGCCTATTTTTGTGAAGAGCACAACCCGATGTACAATGCCAAACGCGCTGCTGCCGAAGGCTACAAACTCTTTTGCCGTCCGGGAGCCTGCCCGTTCGACTTAATAAAGTACGGTATGCTCAAAGGAATATTACCTGATGTGCAATTTCCATTTGACAACGGCAAAGAAATACTACAGCAAAATTGGGACTTTATCGCCCGTTATTATCTATGTGAATATTATGAAGGGGAATAAAAACGCACAATCGCACCCTAACCGGAACAAAAAAGCCAAACCGACAGGAAAAAGAATCGGAAAATCAAAACCGTCCAAGGCTAATAACCAATTAAACAGAAGGGTGAAGTAAGCGGTTAGTGATTAGTGATTAGCGGTTAACGATTAGCAACTGTCATGCGACGTAATTACCAACCTAATCACTAACCACTAATCGCTAATTATCCATCATAATTCTATGATTTCTTCTTTGCACAAAGTCAGTTTCTCAAGGCCGTCGGTGGTTACTGCCCATGAGTTTTCAATTCCGACAGGACCTATACCGGGTAAAACAATCTTGGGTTCCAAAGCAAAAACCATACCCGGTTCCAATTCCTGCTTCATACGAGGAGCCAATACAGGCATTTCATTTATTTCCAAACCAATGCCATGCCCTATGAATTTTGCCTTTTGGTCTACTCCCATAAAATAATCCGCAAAACCGGCTTTCGTTACTATTTCAATAGCCTTGTTATACATATCTTCACAAACAGTTCCCGGTTTTGCCATTGCCACAATCTCCTCTTGTATTTCTAAACACGTCTGATGTGCAGCATAGGCCTGTTCCGGCAACTTGCCAATGGAGAACACACGGCTCATATCGCCCATGTAACCATAGAAGTTTCCACCCATATCCACCATGAAACATTGCCCCGCTTGCAGGAGAGTGCCGCTCACGCCACCGGGCAATGAAGGATCAAGCCCTTTGCCGCCCAATGCAAAATCATACGGAGAAGGAACCGCTGCATTGTCACCGGCCAAAAGACTTCCCATGAAGATTTCCATACTCTGTCCGAATACGCGGAAAATACCCAGACAACCTTCCAGACGCATCAACCGTTCTATTTCAACAGATAATTGACGGTCGGTCATTCCCGGCTGATAAACCGAGGGAATCTGTTCGTATGCCTTTGTATGGGCAGCTCCGGAACGACGGAACATTTCGATTTCCATCGGAGTTTTTACGCTTCGTGCCTGACGAATCAACGCAGTGCCGCAAGGCACGACCTCTGTTTCGGGAAAGCAGGCAGCCAAACGATTATATTCCGTAAAGGGTAGTTCGTCACCCTCCAGCATCAACTTGACCGGCAAAGGAAGACCGCATTCTTTCAATAATCCGGTTATTTGCTCCGGCTTACGGATAGGATGAATATGCTCGCCCTCAATATCGTTAGGGCGCTTTATGAACAAACGCGCAGGAGCATTCAACGGCAGGTATAAATAGCCGCTTACTACGCAACCATACGTATAGATTAAGTTTACATTGCAGGTAATAAGTGCCGCATCGATACCTTGTTGGGCCATGAGGGCACGTATCTTATCACGTCTTAATTTCAATTCCGGTTGTAACATCTCTTAGTTATTTATAAATTTCGAGCAGCAAAGGTAATAATTTTAGGTGCAATGGAATTACTCTTCGGGCACATAAATAATCTCGCCGTTATCCAACTCATAAGCAATCCCTACCTTTTTGCCTTTTTTACCGCTTTTGGCATCCTGATTCTCCGACGGAGTATATTTATTGATTTTCTGACCTTCTTTCGTAATAATCTCCATGTTCTCTTTTCCAGGATTCTTTACCATAGTGAAGTCTTCCTGACTGAACATCTCGGTCATATTGTAACGGCTCACCAATGCAACCATAAGTGCTACGGCAAATACCATTGCAACATCGAAAAGATTGCTTACCACACTCATCGGGTCGCTATCTTCTTCTTTTCTCAGCAAACGTCTTTTCATTATTCTTTTTGATTTTGGTTTAACAATTCAGAGAGAAATTCGAGATTAGTCATATCCTGCAAATACCAACGCTGCTTGACTTGCTGTGTTATAAACCCGATAGCACTGGAGAACAGCCCGACAACCGTAGTGGCAAATGCCACCTGCATATTGTAGGCCATCGAGGCAATGTCGCCGGTGGAAAGCCCTACAAGTGCCGGACCCATTGGAATCAGCGTTCCCATTAATCCCAACATCGGTCCCATTTTGGTTAGAGTCTTGGATATTGCCAAATCTTTATCCGCCGCTATCTCAAAATCGGCAAGCAGGCGCTGCACGTGCGCCGGACTATCTTTCATCTCGATAATACGGTGAATGTAAGTAACCACCAAAGAGTTGTTCTTCTTGGAGAGGTGTCCGCCCAGCTCCGAAACAGTTTCAGGAGTCAATGCATCCAACTCCTTGCGCAACAGAGCATCGGTCTTACGGATAGCCAGATATTGCCCGAAAAAGTTTCCGAGGAGCAAGACCGAACGTCCGAAAAGAATAATCAACAATACGATAACAGGAACCAGAAGCCCTGTAGATATCCAATAGAGAATGTCTGAAATGTAATTCATAATTTTTATTTAATTAGTTAGTTTGTCTTTTCAATTTCACTTTTCTTAAAATCATTCCGACCAATGCACCGGCAACAAACAGGATTGTCAAGCCTGCCAACGCTCCCCAGTCTACCTCGTCTATTCCTTTCACTGCCGTACGGCCGTTGACAGTAGCGATAATTCCCAAAATAGCAATCAGGGCATTGGCGAGGAAAAGCAATTCCAGCCGAAGTTCTTTTTCGGGCAGTAACCAGCGCAAAAGGAAGCTCCCGGCAGGTATCAATATGAATACCGCCGCTGCCATGCTCCAGGCAATCAGGGAAAAGGATACCCCGGGAAAGGAGAATATCAATGCAACCAAGCCGCAGAACAGTACCGGAAAAACTAAAATACCCGGAAACCAGCGCAGTGCCTTATAAGCCCATAGCACGCGCTTCTTCACAGGTCCGGCACTTTGGATATGTGCAGCCAGCATGCAGAAGGTCATCTGCAGAACCACTTCCACGCTCAGTACAACGGAGGTATCGAGCATCAGTGCAGGATTAGCCAGCCAGTCGGCAATCTGGGTTTTGGACTGCTCGATAGCATAAGGCCACATCAGCCCTACAAACAAGGCACAGATGACGGATATTACCAGCACCGACCTTAATTTACGATAAGTTTGCTTCAACATGAAGTTGAAGCAAACCAATATCATAAGTACAAAAACAACCGTTTCCATTATTCCTGTAGTTTTTTACGACGATGACGGACGAGCAACAGCAGTACGACGATAGCAAGCACTACTACCAAACCGACTATCGTATTGCTCAGTACATTGGTCTGTTCTTCTGCGGTAGAAGCCATCTCCTCTTTTTTCATCACCATCCCTTTCTTGTCATCGGATGCGGCAGCTTCACGTATCTGAACAATGTTTTTCTTATATTCCGCCGCTGCCTGCGCATCGGTTTTCGAAGCAATGAACTGCCTTAACTTGGCATTGTCGCAAACAAAGCCGGAACAGGAGGGTTTGTACTTGTTTACCAAATCGGTATGCAACTTGGCTATATCGGCCACTTGCTGCTCGCTGGCTTTCCACATTCCCTTGCGCACCGTCTCCAGCATAACAGCAGTCATCTCCTCCAAAGCTGCCGGATTCTGTTGCTCGAAATATTCATGCAAGCCCAGGCCGAACTTATCCTTTACGTACACATTATATATCTCATCCCACATTTCCTTATCGATAGCTTTGGGCTTCATCACATTCCAGCCATATGTGTTTTGTACAATCTCGGCAAATGTATTCGCATCACCTGCTTCTCCTTTCATTTTCTCCTTGATATAGGTAGGGTTGAAGATAGTCGTACGGCTCTCCACTCCGATAGCCTCCTTGACCTCCTGCATGCGGAAGTTGTTGCGATTGCGGTAATCGCTCAGGTAAGCATCCGGGTCTTTTCCCGTCACATTACGAACAGCCAGGTTGAGCCCGCCCATAAACTCGTACACGTGGTCGAGGCTCAATGCTCCCCACGTATTGCTCTGGCGAGGCTGTATAACCGCATCCGTACGTGTCAGCGCAGCTTCGAAAGCGAATTGACGGAAGGCTTCCCAATTCTTTTCACTACCATAGTAAGCACCCATATTGTTCAAATAGGTATCTGCTATTTCTTTCTCGCTTTCCCAACGGTCACCGCTCATCACCATACCCTGGATACCGGTTCCATAACCGCCGTTAGCTCCTCCGAACACGCGGAACGTAGAAATCTCCCTGGCGTCTTTAGGAGTCAGACCTTTTTCTATCAATACCCGTTCTGCTTCGACCACTCCGGCAGCAACCTGATTTTCGTACTGGTCGTCTTTTGCATGGGCAGCCATTTCAACCGCTCGGTTAATAAGGAACAGGCGGGAAGCTGCAATGTCCCTCAACTGCCCGCTCGTCTGTACTACCACATCGATACGCGGGCGTCCCAGTTCTTTCGAGGGGATGAGTTTCAAATCCGTAACACGGCCGAAAGCATCCCGCAGAGGTTCCACACCCAGCATATAGAGTATCTGGGCGATAGTGGCTCCTTCCGTCTCGATGAACTCGCCGCTCCACAGCGTATAGCTTACTTTACGGGGAATGCTATCATTGTGCCGGCGTTTATACATTTCGATTGTATTATTTGCCAACTGTATGCCTTTCTCCCATGCCGCCTCGCTCGGGGTAGCCTCTGCATTGATTCCATAGAGGTTGCGTCCGGTAGGCAAGGTATTGGGATTTACTATCGGGTCGCCCCCCGGTGAAGGCTGGGTATATCCACCGTTCAATGCATTCGTCATGCTGAGCAGTTCTTTTTCCGGACTTTCTATAAGTGCCTTTTTATATTCTCCGACATTTTTAATTGTGCGCTCGACTTCCATGACTGCCAAAGCAAAAGTGATTTCTTCTTTGGTATATTCTACGGAAGAAGGCATTTTCTTCATTGGGGCTTTCTCTCCGTCTCCCATAGCCATCATCATCGCCATCATGCCCTGCGGCGCATTACGCGATTTTTCCATCTTCCGGGCTTTGGCAAGTTCGTCGGGCGTGATATCCGCCACACGGCAGATGAGCTCATCCGTTCCCAAAGCCGGATTAGCCAGCAACCGGGTTATTAAAGTACGGGCAGGATTCAGATAATGCTGTGTGAACAAAGCGCGGTGTTTCACCGTTTTTTCGTCGGCGCGTTTGCGGAGTTTGTCCAGGGCAAGCAGGCTGTATGCAATCGGTTCGGTAGCCATGGCGTACACGCTGCTCTTAATGCGCGCATCTTCATAAGGAACGCCCATTGTATAAAGCTGTCCCGTTATTTTCTCCGTAGCCAGTTCCTCGGCAAAATTCTCGATACGCAAAATCTCGTCTTCCGTATAAGGAACGGTGAGTACGCTGTCCAGTTCCAGCTCGCGGTGAATACCCAGCTTCACCGCCACTGCCTTCACAGCCAAAGAAGCACGGCGCAAATCGACTTCGCTACGCATATCTTTCCGGGATTCCTGTTCGTGCGCACCGTTAGAACAAGCACTGACAGCATTATTGTATATCTTAATTTTCTCCACAAGTTCACGATAGATACCACGGACACTGCTCTCGAGGAACGGAGGGGTGAGGTAAGACTGCAAGCCTGCATATGCCCTGCGTTTGGCTATCATACCTTCTCCCACATTTCCTATCGAATAAATATAGAAATGAGGCAAAGCGCCTACCAGCCGGTCGGGCCAGTCGTTACTACTCAAAGCAACCTGCTTTTTCGGTGTAAATTCCAGACTGCCATGAGTACCGAAGTGAATCAACGCATCGGCCTTAAAACCGAACTGCGTCCACAAATAAGATGCAATATAAGTGTGAGGAGGTGCGGCATCCGTACCATGAACAATCTTAAACGCATTGTCTCCCTTTCCGGCGGCATTTTGCGGCAGCAACACCACATTCCCGAACTGTAAGCGGGCAACTCCCAGACGTCCGTCGCCGGTAGCCATATACTCACCGGGAAATTCTCCGAAGGAAGATACGACTTCCGCATATTTTTCCGGCCTGAGTACTTTCCTTACCCAACTTTCGTACTGTTCTTTGGCAATCAGTTCGGGATGCCCGTTCTTCATGAAGTTGTCGAAAGCTCCTTCCGCATACGTTCCGAACACAGCTCCCTGTGCTTGTATCATACGTTCCAGTTCTTTGGAGGATGCCGGCAAGCCGTCTACCTTATACCCTTCTTTCTTCAAATGCAGCAATAGGTTGTAAAGCGAAGGGGCAACTTCCATACCGGCAGCAGCCATTGCGTTCTGTCCCGGGCCTTTATAATAATAAATCGCCACGCGCTTTTCATTGTTGGGCTTGTTCTGCAACTTGATATAGTTATTCACCGTCTCTACAAAAGTTTCCAAACGCTCGGGAATGGCAAAAGCATGCTGTAATCCTTCTTCATCCCTATAATGTCCGAACAAAGCGAAAGGACGGATAGCCCCGTCTATTTCGGGGGTTACGACACTTTGCGAGAGAAATCCGCCACTCATTCCCATTTTGTCGTTCTCCCACTCTTCTACGAGCCGGTTTACATTCAGCGGAGTAAACAACGGGATATTCTGTTGTGTCAGGTAATCCACGATATAGTCTCCCATGCGCCCGTGCGCCATATTGATGACTGCCGAGGGGGATACCGAATCAATTTGGTGCCTGCCAATGAAGCCTTTCATACTCCGTACCGGATAAACGACATTACCCGTCTCCTCCAGTTTCCGGATAAGGTCTGCCGGTTCGCCCATCATACCAGTGATTATGATACGGGGAGCTCCCTCTTGCAACAGCCCGTTTTCCTGCAGGAAAGCATTGTATCCGGCTATCGTATTGAAACCGAGTTCTTCATCATCCGGCTTCTTCGGGTCGGCATGATATATCATATCATTGGAGCGTTCTGTTACAGCTTCAGGTTCGTCTACCGAAATAAGCTTACCGTCGATATGCTTACGTACATAATTCAGCATGCTACGGTAGTTACGGCGCCCGCCATTCTCCAGGTAACTTCTCAAAGTGTCAGCCTGGATAGAGTCCAGCGAAATTATCTCATTGGCAGGATTGGTGGCGGAAGTGGTCAGAATGGGCAAGCCGCCATCGGCAGCCTTCTGTATCTGCGCACGCTGTTCTTCCGTTACTCTCATCCCCATGGCATTGATAAATACCATGTCGTAGGAAGTCAGTTTATCCAGTTCGTCGGTACTGACTTCTGCTATCTTTATAAATGAATTATCATTAGCCTTGGATATTTGTCCGAGACTGATAACTTGATAATTGACAAATGCTACTCTTGTAGAACTGAACCATAAATTCCAGATACCTATAAGCAGCAACACGAGGACGGCCGCACAGCCGCTCCCCAATAGTTGTTTTTTCTTCATATCGATATTTTAATATTTATAACCCGAACATATCTGCAATATTAAGATTTACGGTTCCTATTACACTGATTCCTTTTTGCGGAACCTGCAGGGAACTATCGGCAGCCTTGTCTTTATAATTGAACAGGTTATCGATACCCAGATTGAGGGATATGCCTTTCGGAAGGGTAACTCCGGTATTCAACGAACACATCGTACGTGCATCGTAAGTGGTTATTTCATACGCATAAGTACCGTCATCATTTTGGTTTCTTGTATAAGTATCGAACTTTGCCCCCCACTGCCCGTTCAGCGAACAGTTAAAACCTATCTTTCCGAACTTATGCGAATACATAGCATTGAAAGTTGCCGTATGCGGGCGCACCAAAGAAGTATTCCGTCCGTCAACCTCTTCATAATCGTTCGTATAAGCATAAGAACCTGTCAATATCAGCCCAAAACCAAAACGGTAGCGCAAAATTGTCTCCAAGGCCGTAGTTTTGGCGTTATCGGCATTTACATACTGCATGTCGCTCGAACCGTCGCCCAATGACATATAGGCTATCTTGTTCCTGAAACGGTTGTGGACAAAAGAAACCGACATGTTCAGCCCTCCCTTGGTAAACTCACCGGACAGAGAGACTTGATTGCTGGTTTCCGGTTTCAAATCCGGATTACCATACAGCATGAACCAACCCATACCGCCCATATCGTATGCCTGGTAGAGTTCTTTCAGAGAAGGCGAACGGAATCCTTGTGCATAACCGGCACGGAAAGAGACATGGTCGCAAAAATGCCACAGTAAAGAAACCTTCGGAGTGACATGCCAATGATATTTCTCATGATAGTCGGCACGTACTCCCGCCACGATATTCAGCTCATCGAGGATATCCCAGTCTTCCTGCACATAGAAAGCGTACAACTGGTTGTTAACATGGGAGCTGTCTTCCAGCATATAATGTTTCAGGTACTCAAAGTCACCTTCGAACCCGACACTGACAGTATGCTTGCCGAATGTTCCGGTATAATCGATACGCGGTGTCTGCTTGATATTACGGTAATCCGTAGTTTTCTTTCCGGATAAGAAATAGTCCTGGTTCTTCTGATAATTATCATAAATATATCCTATTACAAGTTGCTGTTTTTCTCCGGGAAGATATGTTACCTTACCGTTCAAGGTATAATCAAGGAATATGTCCTGGTACATCTTGCCCACACGCTTGTCCCGTTTATTGCGGTAAAACGAACCTTTCAAATCCGCATTTAGCTTTTCATTGCAGGTATATCCTATTTTCTGCAAAAAATCCCAAATGTTGTATCCGTAGACCGTGGTGGAACCGGCATCTGCCTGCTTCTCTGCCGAAGAACCGTCACTTCCTTCCGTTACGGTGGTCTTACCTACCTCATCACCTATCTCATAAGTATCTTTTGTACGATAGGTAAGGCTGGTATAAGAAGTAAGACGATTTTTCTTCACACCGGTAGAAGCTGTATATTTCTGTCCGTTGGAACCGGCATAACGTGCATTCAAATTTCCGCTAAAGGGACGATTGGCGGTCTTTGTAATGATATTGATGACTCCACCCAATGCATTGGAACCATAGATTGTGGACTGGGCTCCCTTAATGACTTCTATACGTTCGATATCGTCTACATTGAAACGGGTAAAATCAACATTATGGTCGGCTCCTTCCCCACTTACGCGTTCGCCGTCTATCAAAAACAGCATATACTCTCCATCCATGCCTTGATAAGATATCTCAGGCATCTGACTCATGGAATTATACCCAATCTGCAAACCCGGCAGTTCGTATTGCAGCAAAGTTTCGACATTCATCGGATTGAGTGCCTGAATCTCCTTTTGAGATATTACACGCGTCAGTACAGGTACCTCTTTCAACGGTTTTGCAACAAACGAACCGGTTACCACTACATCATTCAGTTGATTAGAAGAAGGAACCAATCGGATATGCAGTCGCGGCGGACGTACAGCCGGAACCGCTTTTATTTCCTGAGATTCGTATCCTATGAATGAAACCAACAGCGTATATTCTTTCGCATTTTCCAAACGGATAACAAATTCACCGTCGCTATCCGTACCTGCTCCGAAAGTAGTTCCCAGCACCCTAACCGTAGCTCCAGGCATTGGCTGCCCGTTTTCATCTACGACATCTCCCAATATGGAATAGCGATAACGGTTGCTATCCCTTTCGTCCACTTCCTCCGCAAAGACAGTGGGCACTGCCGCTGCCAGCAAAAAAAGTAAGGAACAAAGAACCCGTCTCATTCTTATTTAATCGGGATAAATTCGTAATTGAATGTAACAAAACCGCTCTTATTCGTTTCAGAGTTTCCTGCAACTGTAAATTGAAGCTTCGCCCAACTGCCGTCCTTACACTTCAAAACTATCACATGCATTGTCGGTTCATAAATAGTAGGAGGCATACTACCTGTCTCCGTCTTTTTCACCCAACTGCACAACACTTTGTTCACAGTTGCAGTCTTGGCGTAACCGACGTTGCCTTGCATCATTTTGCTCATATCGGTGATGATGGCATATTCTTCATCCTCGTTTGTTATGTTTTCATCCGCTTTATAGTCTCCTTCAGGCAACTCCGTAATTTCATTCATATTTGTTTTCTCCGTATCGAAAACCATGCCACCGTTTGTTTTTATCTCATAACGGTGTATGGCGATATGCCATTCGATACCGATAGTTTCCTTCGCTTTTGGCTCGCTTACCGAACCATCCGTATAAATCCATTCGCTTGTATCCGGATGTATTTCCGTTTCTCCGGTTTTCAGATTTACATAAGTCCATTTATCATAGGCAGATACATCCAGATTCGTTTTCGTACCTCCAACTCCGTCTCCCCATTGACTACCCTTATTATCGTCATCACTGCATGCTGCTCCTAATAAACCGATGGCCGCCATGACCAATACATCTTTAATTTTCATTTTAGCTTATTCCTTTTTAGCGTTAATAAATTAATTTTCACGCTGCAAAGTTAGATCGCACAGGTAGCTGGCACAATACCGATAAATAACTATATTAAAAACAATAATACCCACAAATAGTAAAAAAGTGCTGCCTGCACCTTCACAGGCGCAGGCAGCACAAACCACAAATACAAATACAACTAAACAAAGTTTTTCCTTAGATAATTCCCTGACCCATCATGGCGTGGGCTACTTTCATGAAGCCGGCGATATTAGCACCCTTCACGTAATTGATGTAGCCGTCGGGTTCTGTTCCGTATTTCACGCACTGAGCATGGATACCGTGCATAATGGCATGAAGTTTCTCGTCTACCTCAGCCGCACTCCAACTGAGATGCATTGCATTCTGTGACATTTCCAATCCGCTGGTAGCCACACCGCCTGCATTCACAGCCTTACCCGGTGCATACATAATCTTGTTTTCAATAAAGAGGTCGATAGCTTCGGGGGTACATCCCATATTGGAGATTTCGCCCACACAAGTCACCTTATTATCAATCAGATGCTGTGCATCTTCCCCATTCAACTCATTCTGCGTTGCACAAGGCAAAGCAATATCGGCTTTCACCTCCCACGGACGTTTGCCGGGAACGAAAGTAGAGCCGGGGAATTCATCGGCATACGGAGCTACGATATCATTGCCCGATGCACGGAGTTCCAACATATAATCTATCTTCTTGCCACTGATGCCGTTCGGGTCATAGATATAACCGTCGGGACCGGAAATCGTAATGACCTTAGCACCCAACTGGGTAGCCTTGGTAGCTGCACCCCAAGCCACATTTCCGAAACCGGAGATAGCAACCGTCTTACCCTTGATATCTATACCTTTGGTTTCCAACATCTGGTTTACAAAATACAATCCACCGAAACCGGTTGCTTCGGGACGTATCAATGAACCGCCGAATTCCAGACCTTTACCCGTGAAAGTTCCTGTAAATTCGCGTGTCAGTTTCTTATACATACCGAACATATAGCCCACTTCACGACCACCTACACCAATATCACCGGCGGGTACGTCCATATCCGGACCGAGGTGACGCCACAATTCCAACATGAAAGCCTGACAGAAACGCATCACTTCCGCATCGCTCTTACCGCGCGGAGAGAAATCGGAACCGCCTTTACCGCCACCCATAGGCAGAGTGGTCAAAGCATTCTTGAAAGTCTGTTCAAACCCCAAGAACTTCAAGATAGAGAGGTTTACTGAAGCGTGGAAACGAATACCGCCTTTGTACGGGCCGATAGCATTATTGAACTGTACGCGATAACCGAGATTAGTCTGCACCTCGCCTTTATCATCCACCCACGTAACACGGAAAGTAAAAATACGATCGGGTTCAACCAACCGTTCTATGATTTTCGCTTTCTCGAACTCAGGATGCTGATTGTAGATATCTTCGATAGAAAGAAGTACTTCCTTTACGGCTTGAAGATATTCAGACTCGCCGGGATGCTTTGCCTCCAAAGAGGACATGATACGTTCGATATTCATAATATTACGTTTTAAAGGTTATTACCTTGTTAACTATTTGTTGCCTGAACAAAATGTCAATAAACAACACTGCAAATATAGGAAAACTTTTCAAAACACCTAAATATTGCAGCAATATTTTGATTAAATAATGATAAAACGTCAAATCACATAGAATATAAAAGAACAACAAACAAAAAAGCAGGGGACAACTGTATAAACTGCTTGCAAAGGTAATTCTTTATCCTTCATTCCTCATTCTTCATTTAAATTGCTACTTTTGTCCTCCGAACTAATAAACCATGAGAAAACATGCTCAGTAAGTTTAAATTAAACCAGCTCTATTTCAAAGATACGCAGTTTGCCAACCTCATGACGCGACGTATCTTCAATGTGCTTTTAATCGCCAATCCTTATGATGCTTTCATGCTGGAAGACGACGGTCGTATAGACGAAAAAATCTTTAATGAATATACTTCACTCTCCCTGCGCTATCCGCCGCGCTTTACACAGGTATCTACTTGCGAGGAAGCATTGTCCCAACTATCGTCCATGCCATACGATCTTATTATATGTATGCCGGGAACGGGAGATAATGAAGGATTTGACGTAGCGCGAACCATCAAGGCACAATACGAGCACATCCCTATGGTAATTCTGACCCCGTTCAGCCACGGCATCACCAAACGCATTGCCAACGAGGATCTCAGTTCGTTCGATTATATCTTCTGCTGGCTGGGGAACACCGACTTGCTGGTTTCCATCATCAAGCTGATAGAGGACAAGATGAATCTGGAACACGACGTCAGTGAAGTGGGCGTACAGATTATTCTTCTGGTAGAAGACGGTATCCGTTTCTACTCCTCTATCCTGCCCAATCTTTATAAATTCGTATTGAAACAGAGCCAGGAGTTTTCCACTGAAGCATTGAATGCCCACCAACGTACGCTACGTATGAGAGGGCGCCCTAAAATCGTCCTTGCACGTACCTACAACGAAGCAATCGGCATATACGAAAAATACAAGAACAACATACTGGGAGTTATCACCGACGTCCGCTTCCCTCGCGTTGAACGCGGTGAGAAAGACGCACTCGCTGGTATCAAGCTGTGTGCCGCCATACGGAAAGAAGACCCGTTTGTTCCATTGATTATACAATCGTCCGAATCGGAGAACGTGTCGTACGCAGCCAAATACGATGCGGCTTTTATCGATAAGAATTCAAAGAAAATGGACGTAGACCTGCGCCGTATCGTATCGGACAATTTCGGTTTCGGCGACTTTATCTTCCGCAACCCCGACACACTGGAAGAGATTGCCCGCGTCAAGAATCTGAAAGAACTTCAGAATATCCTCTTTGCCGTACCGGCAGAATCATTCCTCTATCATATCAGCCGCAACCATGTGAGCCGCTGGCTCTATTCACGCGCCATGTTTCCCATTGGCGAGTTCTTGAAACCTATTACGTGGAACAGTCTTCAGGATGTAGATGCCCACCGCAAAATCATCTTTGAAGCAATTGTAAAGTACCGCAAGATGAAAAACCAGGGTGTGGTAGCTGTTTTCAAACGCGACCGTTTCGACCGTTACTCGAACTTTGCCCGTATCGGCGACGGTTCACTGGGCGGCAAAGGCCGTGGCCTGGCATTCATTGACAACATGGTGAAACATCATCCGGAATTCGACGAATTTGAAAATGCCCGCGTTGCCATACCCAAAACGGTAGTACTGTGTACGGATGTGTTCGATGAATTCATGGAGACTAACAACCTGTATCAGATAGCCTTGTCCGATGCCGACGACGATGTGATTCTCCGCTACTTTCTGAAAGCCAAACTGCCCGACCGTCTGGTTGAGGACTTTTTCACTTTCTTCGATGTGGTAAAATCACCTATTGCCATCCGCTCTTCCTCACTATTGGAAGACTCGCATTACCAACCTTTCGCCGGTATATACAATACTTATATGATTCCTTATCTGGACGATAAGTATGAAATGCTCCGTATGCTCAGTGATGCAATCAAAGGAGTCTATGCTTCTGTATATTTCCGCGATTCAAAGGCTTATATGCAAGCCACAAGCAATGTTATCGACCAGGAGAAAATGGCTGTAATCCTGCAGGAAGTGGTCGGCAACCAGTATGGCGACCGTTATTACCCGTCCATGTCGGGCGTGGCGCGTTCGCTCAACTATTATCCTATCGGAGACGAAAAAGCTGAAGAGGGTATTGTCAACCTGGCACTCGGGCTGGGCAAATACATCGTAGACGGCGGTATGACTCTCCGGTTCTCTCCCTATCACCCCAACCAAGTTCTGCAAACCAGCGAAATGGAGATTGCGCTCAAAGAAACCCAAACACGTTTTTATGCACTCGACCTGCGTAACGCCGGACATGACTTCTCCATTGACGATGGTTTCAACCTATTGAAATTACACGTAAAAGAGGCCGAGAAAGACGGTTCTCTCAAATATATAGCTTCCACCTACGACCCTTACGACCAGATAATCCGTGACGGTTTATATCCGGGCGGACGCAAGGTTATCACCTTCGCCAATATCTTGCAGCATGATGTATTTCCTCTGCCCCGCATTTTGCAATTGGCATTGAAATACGGACAGCAGGAAATGCGCCGTCCTGTAGAAATCGAATTTGCAGCTACCATGAACCGTGAAAAGGACAAGACCGGGACGTTCTACCTGTTGCAAATACGCCCGATTGTCGACAGCAAGGAAATGCTTGACGAGGACCTCACAGCCATTCCCGATGAAAAACTGCTGCTACGATCCAATAATTCATTAGGGCATGGCATAATGAATGAATTACAGGATGTAATTTATGTAAAGACCGACAACTACAGCGCTTCCCACAATCAGGAAATAGCCTGGGAGATAGAAAAATTGAACCAACAATTTTTGGACGAGGGCAAGAACTATGTACTGATAGGACCGGGACGTTGGGGCAGCAGTGATACCTGGCTCGGCATTCCCGTTAAATGGCCCCACATCAGTGCAGCGCGTATCATTGTAGAAGCAGGACTGACGAACTATCGTGTCGATCCTAGCCAGGGAACACACTTTTTCCAGAACCTGACTTCATTCGGAGTAGGCTATTTCACAATCAATGCTTTCATGAATGACGGTGTGTATAATCAAGACTTTCTGAATGCGCAACCTGCTGTATATGAGTCCAAATACCTGCGTCACGTGCACTTTGAACATCCTATAACCGCCAAAATGGACGGAAAGAAGAAACAGGGAGTAGTATTGCTACCCTCATGATAAGATTTTATGTCTAAAACAAGATTAAAACAAGATTAATCAACTATTCTTTTTTTGAGAAAAATGGGACAAATGATGTCCCATTTTTCATTTATAACTGCAAAACAAGGCGACAATCGCTAATTATCTCATCTAAAAAACATATTTTTGTACCCGACTTCAAGAATTAGCAGGTAAAAAGATAACCAAACACTGTTGTTAATGGGTAAAAAATATACGACTTTTCTAACCCTGTTTACAGTAATATGTATCACATTGACCGGATGTGAGCGGGAGAATGAACAAACTGCAAACCAGGGCAGACTTAATCTGAAATTAGCAGTTGATACAAATGTAGAAAACATGGTAACACGTGCTACCGCTGATGAAGAGACATTACCCGACATCAACGACTTCTCAATTGCCGTTCTTCAAAATAATAATGTACAACTTACCTGGAACAGGTATGCCGACTTTACAGACGGAACGGAAATTGCAGCCGGCAACTATACACTAAAGGCCACTTATGGAAACATAGAAACCCAAGGTTTTGAAGCCCCTTACTACGAAGGAGCAAAAGAGTTCTCCATAAAAAAGAACGAAAGTACAAACATATCGGTCATATGTTATCTTGCCAATGTAAAAGTTACGACAGAATACACGGAACTTTTCAAAAAATATTTTACAGACTACACCGTAAACATACGCCCTGCCGGCAGTACGGACATCTCGTTCGACAAGAATGAAACAAGGGCCGCATACGTAAAGCCTGGCAAGATAAGCATTTACCTGTCAGGAAGCAAACAACAAGGAAACAAAGTCACATTTGAAGCCGCTACCATAGAGAATGCAAAGGCACGCCAGCATTACCGTCTGAAATTTGATGTACAAGCAGGGGGTACGGAATTGGATGTATCATTCACGGACGAAACGGAAAGAGTACCGATAACCATAGATATTTCGGACGATGCCTTGAACACACAGCCACCGTTCTTTACACCAACGGGGTTTGAATCGGGAGTTGCCCGGGAGTTAACGGAATGGACAGAACCCGAATCCCCTTTATCAGCCTTGCTGACGGCGCGTGGCGGAATATCCAAATGTGTCTTGACAACCCGCTCTCCTTCTCTGTTAAGCAAGGGATGGCCTGCCGAGATTGATCTGGTAAATCCGGAACCAGGCATGCTTACCACATTACAAGATTTGGGGCTGGAGTTAAAAGGATTAAGTGCCAATGTCGATAAAATGGCAATATTGGACTTCACAAAAGTACTGGTCAATATATCTCATTCGGAAACAGACGAAGAAAATACATTTACCTTGACCGCAACAGACAAATTGAGTAAAGTAAACAAAGAGCCATTGGTACTCAAAATCAAATCTCTGCCTAATGGTTTTGACGTAGCCAAGCCTATGAATGCCGAACGTGGAAGCACTACCATACTGCTGACCGTCATTTTGAAAGGGGACATATCCAAAGTCAGCTATCAATATCAGGCATACGGCTATTGGCAACCTTTAGTTCCTACAAGCATAGAGAGCGATAAAGATACGCACCAAGTAACCATCACGTTCAAAGACGGGTTGCAGGAACCTCAACAGATAAAAGTAATTGCGGGAGATAAAGAAAAGACCGTGACAGTAGGAATCGGTGAATCATCCTGTTCCCTGACTGCTCCCGAAGGAGATGTATGGGCTAAAAAAGCCACTCTCTATTTGGTTGGAGACACAGAGGGAACAACCGAATATCTGAAGACGGTTAAGGATATTACCGTAAAATGCAGAAAAGCGTCAGGAGACTGGTTTTCTCCATCACAAGAAAAAATAAAAAATGCGGTTGAGGTTAGCGGATTAGAGCCTGGCACCGATTACATATTTAAAGCCGTAATAGATGGAACCAATACAATTACCGTCAAGAATGAAGTATCCGTAAAAACCGAGGAAGCACTACAGATACCCAATTCCGGTTTTGAAGACTGGTATACAGATTCCGATACACGGTGGTCTGCAGGGACTTTTGGAAATTTCACCCACTATTTTTATTACCCTTATACTAAAGGTGCTACTGATATATGGTGGAATACAAACAACAAATATTCCCAAGCATGGGTTGTGGCACCGGTACAGACAACAACCTGTCCGGCCGTTATCTATGTAAAAGACGCAAAAAGCGGTGCTAAAGCAGCGGAGATTCACACAGCCGGTTCCGGCGGAGGATATTCGAGTACCCCTGCCACGATGTACCCCGAGGGAGCAAAAGCAGGACGCTTATTCATAGGAACCTATAATTGGAGTGACAAGAAAGAAACCGTAACAACTGGACATCCTTTCACCTCCAGACCCTACGGAATGAAATTCTGGTATAAATACACTCCCTATCAGACAGACAACTTTAAAGTTGAAATCGAGATACGCAGCGGGAATAAAGTCATAGCAGGCGGCTCGTACATATCAGAAGCCGCAAGTTCTGCAGACAGCGAATATCAGGAAGCATATATCAACCTCGACTACCAAGGAAATATGGAAAAAGCAACTGACATATATGTCAATATCCTATCAACAACTAAAACCTCTTTCGGCAGTGACGATTTACAGAAAGCCGGAACAATTGATTTGACAGATTGTGCAACAGGCTGGACCACCCATTTAGGCAGCCGCCTCAAAATAGACGATTTAGAACTTATATATGAATAACAAAATATGAAGAAATCAAACACTCTGTTTACTCTGGCATTCTTTGCTATTCTGGCATTCTCTTCATGCGAACGCGAGCAATGGGGAAACGCCCAAAAAGGTCCTGACGACATAGACAATCGTGCCGAAGGTCAAATAGGACTGTCTGCATTAAAAGTCTCCGTAGACGAGCAAACAGCTACTACAGTTACCCGTGCAGGAATCAATACCGACAATTTCATCATCCGCATTTACGATATGGATAAAGAAGGAAAAATGGTGCAAGAGTGGAAATACAGCGAGATGCCCGAAATATTCACGCTAAAGGTAAGCCACTATAGTATCACAGCCATGTCTCACGAAGTACAACCGGCAGAGTTCGAAAAGCCCTATTACTTCTCCAAACAGGATTTTGAAATTACTGAAAATACGGTAACGGATCTTAAAGAACTGGTTTGTACCTTGAATAATATCAAGGTAAGAATAGCCTATGACAGCGAACTTCAAAAGCTGTTGGATGAAGACTCCAAGGTCAAGGTATCCGTCGGTGAAGGACGTTTGGAATATGCAAAAGACGAAACACGTGCAGGATATTTCAAATCCATCGGTGAAACCAACATTCTGATTGCCGACCTCAGCGCAACCATTCAAGGAGAGAAAGTTACGATGTCCAAAGCCTTCATCGACGTCCTTCCCGGTGAAGAACGTATCATTAAATATTCGATGAAGCAAAACAGTGGTGGCGACGGTGACAATGGAGAGATTGGAAAGGTCGACATCCAGATAGATGCAACATGTGAGGTTGTAGAGAAAGACATAACCATAGCCCCGGGAGAAGAAGAGCCGCTACCCGAACCCGAACCGAATCCCGAACCGAGTCCCGGAACCAAACCGGCAATCACCGGCAAAGATTTCGATATTACCCAGAGCATAACCATACCACCCGGTGTCTCAACGGACAATCCCTATCCCATAATTGTAAAAATAGCGGTACCGGAAGGTATCCGGAATTTAGAAATAGGAATAACGTCCAGCAGTACCGATTTTGCAGATGCCATTTCCGATTTGGGACTCACCGACTTTGACCTGGCAAACCCGGGAGCGTTAATCGGAATACTCCAGAACTTAGGTCTACCCTATGGGGATAAAGTTACCGGTAAAACCGATATTGACTTTGATATCAGTGGATTTACAGGATTATTGGTGGGCTTTCCCGGAACCCACAGATTCAATCTAAAGGTTACGGATGACAAAGGAAACACGGCATCCGCAATATTAGCCCTTATCGTAAATTAAGCAAAACACAATGCCAAAGAGATACTTCAAATATTATCTGACAGCCATAACAGTGATTTCATTTATCGCCTGTTCGGAAAAGGACACCTTGAACGGAGAGGGAATGCTTCATTTGAAAGTAGGTGTAACCGACCAGGTGAAAGTTACAACCCGTTCTATGACCGATGAATTACAGGATTCTTTACAACGCCACTGCACAATCGGCATCCTTAATGAAAAGGGAACCGTCCGCCGGTACAAAGGAGTAAACGAACTTCCGGAAGCGCTTTACCTCTCTGCCGGCAGCTACACAGCCCATGTTACGGCAGGCGACTCAGTACCCGCTTCTTTCGAAACTGTATATTATAAAGAAGAACGTCCCTTCCACATTAACAGCGGCGAAGTTACCAACCTGGAGCTGACTTGCGGCATCGCCAATACGGTAGTTGCCGTAAAATATGATGAAGCATTGAGCTCCGTATTCCAAACCTATAAAGTTACGGTATCCACTGCAGACGGCACTTTAGATTATCTTCCCGAGACCAAAGACTCCATCGGCTACTACATGCTGCCGGCGGGCAATACTAAGCTGCAATGGCATCTGGAAGCAACCATGCCCAACGGAAAAAGCTATACAAAAGAAGGAAACATTCCGGATGCGCAATCCGCCTATCGCTACGACTTGTCCTTCAACTTCATACCGACAGACTACGCAGACGGTGGCGGTACGGTAAAAGTCAGTGTCAACGCCAATCCGATAAGAGAAATAACCGATGAAGTACAGATTTATCAACGACCTATCTTCCGCGGCGAAAACTTCGATATAACCTCTTCCGCATTCTATGAAGTAGGCATGGGAACGGAATTATCGTATACCGTAACAAGTACATCCGTACTCAATGAACTGTCCATGTACTGCGAACAATTCGCACAATGCGGACTTCCCGTCCGGATGAACCTCATGAGACTGACGGAAATGGAAAGGGGGCGTTTGGAAGCTTCCGGCCTGTCATACAAATCCGAATACAATACCGGCAGCGATGTCGGTACGATGCGTGTGACGTTTTCAGACGGTTTAATGAAACATATCACAGCAAAAGAAGGGACTTATAACATAATATTACATGCTACCGATGTCCGCAACCGCACCAATGAGGGAGTATTATCCATATCCGCTTCCGATGCAGTGGTGCTGACCAAAGAGGTTACAGAAGGTGACATATGGACATCGAGAGCAGTCTTGCGGGGCGGTCTGATGAAAGAGACATCCGATCCCTTGATATTCCGTTACCGGATAACCGGCTCATCCGACTGGAAGGAAGTGGAAGCTGTTTTGAACGGTAAAGAAATGACTGCTGCCATCACCGGTCTGAAAGTGGCTACCACCTATGAATATGTAGCGGTTGCCGGAGAAAAGGCATCTTCTGTGGTTTGCAGATTCACTACGGAGAAAGCCGCCCAACTTCCCAATGCCGGGTTTGAGAAGTGGCATGGTTCCAAGCCGACCTATGTATACGAATCCGGCGGAACGATGTTTTGGGATACCGGCAACCACGGTTCACAAAAGGCCGGAACGGATATAACCACCGCGGACGGTTCTGTGAAGCATGGCGGTAGCTACTCAGCCAAACTGGAATCCAAATTCGCCAGCATGTTAGGCATCGGGCAGTTTGCAGCCGGCAATGTATTTTCCGGCAAATACCTGGCTACCAATATGGATGGTGTCGTAGGTAATGGTGTACTGGGTTGGGGACGCCCGTTCGAATCCCGTCCTACGGCATTGCGCGGATATGTCCGCTACCAATCCAATACCGTGAATTACGACAACAGTTGCGAATTTATCGACAAAGGCGATCCGGATATAGGAAGCATCTTTATCGTATTGGGCAACTGGCCCGGCGAAACATACGGCGGAGAGACATGGCCTGTAATAGTCAGAACCAACTATAAGACTCCGGGCAGCGCACAACTGTTCGATGTCAACAGCGAGTATATCATAGGTTATGGTGAAAAGGACTTCACATCTTCGACAGAAGGAGAAGGAATGATTGAATTCAACATTCCGGTAGAGTACCGTTATACCAACCGGAAGCCGACAGCTATCATCATCGTAGCCTCATCCAGTAAGTACGGCGATTATTTCAGTGGCGGAACAGGAAGTACGATGTGGCTCGACGACTTCGAATTAGTTTATGAATAAAAACATCTGTGAAGTGAGACAAAAAGCAATCATCATAACATTAGCCCTGGCAGCTATCGCAGGCGGTAAAGTCCAAGCGCAAGAATTCAAACGCCAAATCGAACAAAGCACATTTGTTCCCAAAGGCCAGTGGATAGCAGGCAGTTCGATATCTTACTCCGAACATACCGAGGATAACTACCAGTTCCTGATTATCGACGGATTCAAATCCGACGGCTATACATTCAAAGTCAGTCCCCTGGTATGCTATGCGTTTAAAGACAATATAGCGGCCGGAGGTCGGTTTGCCTACAGCCGTTCATTGATAAAGATAGATGGCCTGACGCTGAATATCGATGATGACAATCAGTTTGACATCAACGACCTGTATCAGTTGAAACACACATATTCAGGTATGCTGATACTGCGCAACTACATCAGTTTGGGCAAAAGCAAGCGGTTTGCACTCTTTAACGAAACCCAGTTGGAATGGTCGGGCAGCCAATCCAGAGTAATAAACGGAAAGGACGAGTCGGTCACCGGAACTTTCGCCACAACCACCGGCATGAGCATCGGAGCAGCACCGGGCATTGTGGCATTCATCAACAACTATACTGCCGTAGAAGTCAGTATCGGTGTGCTTGGATTGAACTTCAGTAAAACCAAACAGACAACCAACCAGGTGTATCAAGGCGAACATTCGTCAAGTAGCGCCAATTTCAAGATAAACCTGTTTTCCATAGGTCTGGGACTGGCCTTTTATTTATAATTAAGGATGAAGAAGTTACTTATATATATGGTGTGCATCATAGTGGGTATGGAAACAGTCCGGGCACAAGAAACGCAGGAAGCGTTATCCCAAGCGCACGACTCGTTACGGGTACGGACAGTTTATGTACACGACACGATATACATTGAACGGCCGGCTGTTGAAGCAGCTCAACCGGACAGTTCGGAAATTATCTATACCAAACCGGTCGGACGCTTCGACCGGGGAATTATCAATTACCGTTTTATACCCAAAAAGAAATGGGTAGGCGGACTTACGTTCTCCTATATCAATTATGACGGCGAAGACAGCCGGATGCTGTTCTCATTGATAAAAGACTTTGATTGCAACTTCCGTACAATATCCGTCAGACCATTTGTAGGTTATGCATTCAAGGACAATGTCATAGTCGGACTCAAAGCCGGGTATAACCACACCGTAGCCGACCTGGGCAACATATCGCTAAACATTGACGACGATTTGAGTTTCGACCTCAAAGACATACGCTATTCGGAAGACTCGTATAGCATCGCACTGTTCCACCGTTCGTATGTGGGACTGGACAGAGGCAAGCGCTTCGGATTCTTCAATGAAAGTTCGCTTTCCTACAACAATGGCAGCAGCACTTTCACCCGTGGCAAGGACGAAGCATTGAAACGCACGGAAACCACCATACACGAGATACATCTGGGTTTGAATCCCGGTGTTGCCGTATTCATCATGGAGAATGTATGCGCCGAGATGTCATTCGGCGTTGTCGGCTTCAAGTACAGAATAGAAAAACAGAAGAACAATGAAGGTGAAACAGGCAAACGCACTGCCAGCGGCGCCGACTTCAAAATAAACTTGTTCAACATAAATATAGGAATTACACTTTGCCTGTAAGATACATGAAGAAAATAAAAACATATGCAACCGGACTGTTCCTGATATTGGCAGGGCTGCTGAGCTCCTGCATAGAGAACAATGTACCCTATCCTATTATAAAGCTCGACATCACTGCGCTCGAAGTAGAGGGGGAAACTACAGGAGCAGTTATCAGTACGGAGAACCGTACAGTGACAGTGACCCTTGCCGATACCGTAAATATGAAGAAAGTATATATCAGGAAAGTGGAAATGACGGAAGGTGCAAAAAGCATCTTACGTCCGGACACGACTTTCGACCTGACAAATCCTCAAACGGTTATCCTGTCCCTCTACCAGGATTATCCGTGGAAAATCATAGCCAAACAGCCGATTGACCGCCGTTTTGTTGTAGAAGGCCAAATCGGTGAGGCCATTTTCTATGTAAACGAAAAAGAGAGAAGAGCCATTGCCTATGTAAGCAAAGAGCAGGATTTGTCCAAAATTAAAATCAAAGAACTAAAGTTAGGACCTACCGGCTCCACCATACACGGATACGACGGCAACGCCACGGTAATGAACTTTACAGGCGGACAACCGCAAATCGTAATCGTCACTTACCGGGATATACTGGAAGACTGGACACTCAATGTGTTCGAAACAGATGCTGTCAAGATAACATCGGCAGACGGTTGGGTCAATGTAGCCTGGCTGTATGGAGAGGGGCTTGAAGGCGAAGACAACGGCTTCGAAATACGTGAGGCAACCTCTGAAGAGTGGCAGAAAGTAGATGCTTCCTATATGATAGCGACCGGTGGCAGTTTCTCGGCCCGTATTCCTCACCTGAAAGCATCGACCGCCTATGTCTGCCGTGCATATTCGGGAACTTCCATAAGTACGGAAAAGACCTTCACCACTACAGCGGCAATAGAACTGCCCAATGCTTCTTTCGATTATTGGAGCATGGATGGCAAAGTGGCAAACCCCTGGGAAGAAAATAGTACGCCATTTTGGGATACCGGCAATATAGGCGTTACCACAGCCAGTCAGAGCAATTCCACCCCCACCGATGACACCGCTGCCGGAAGCGGCAAAGCAGCCAGGCTGGAATCGAAGAATGTAATCGTGAAATTTGCTGCCGGCAACCTGTTTACGGGAAAATTCATCAAGGTGGACGGTACAAACGGTATTTTGAACTTCGGCCAGCCATTTACAGGTCGCCCGACAAAATTGAAAGGATACTACAAATATACCACCGCACCTATTACAGACTTGCCAGCCGAAGGCAGCCAGGACTATACGCGTTTCCAAAATTACAAAGGAAAGCCCGATACATGTGCCATATACATCGCTTTGGGCGATTGGACGGAACCGATAGAGATACGCACCCGCCCTACCAACAGAAAGCTGTTTGACAAAAACGACGAGCATATCATCGCCTATGCCGAAATGTACAGCGGAACAACAGTAACGGAATACAAAAAGTTCGAATTGAACCTGGACTACCGTGTTACTAACCGTGTACCTACCTACATTGTCATCGTATGCTCGGCAAGTAAATATGGCGACTACTTCGTAGGGGGCAGAGGAAGCACACTTCACGTAGATGAGTTTAGTTTGGATTATGACTATTGAAAAGAATAAGAAGATATGAGAAACGCAATGCGATACATATTCATACTCTGCCTGTTTCTTGGGTTTGCAAGCTGCCAGGAAGACGTTTTGCAACCCTCGTACAAAGGCAAAGGACGGCTCGTGCTGAAAGATGTGGATATTTCGGCAGAAGCCTCAGCAGAGACTGTCACCCGTGCCACAAGCACTTTTACCGCACCGACAGCATCTGAACTGACATACAAAATAACCGATACGCAGACCGGAGAAGTGGTGTACAACCAAACAGGAGAGTTCACGTCTTTAGTATTGGATGAAGGCTTTTACAGGTTAGAAGTATCTTATGGAACGGAAAACATGGGAACCGCTCCTTATTTATATGCCGCAACAGAAGAGTTCCGGATTACAACAGCCACGGAAACAGCAAAGAGCCTTTCCGTAAAGCTATCCTGCGCAATCGTACATCCTGCAATAGCCGATAATTTGCTTGAGCACTACGACACCTACAAAATCGAGATTTCCGATGGGACAAGCATACAAGAAATCCCTAATAACGCTGACTTTTTTGTACCGGCAGGCAAGGATTATACATTAACATTATCCGGTACGAATACTTTAAATGAAGCAAAATCGAACTCTTGGGAACTAAAAGACGTGCTTGTCGCTAATCGCTATACACTGAATTGCAATCCCGATTTGCCTTCTTTTACACTACCGGAGCAAATGGAAGGAGATGTATGGAGTACATTTATATATATTACTCCTATGACGGCAGCGAATATGAGCTCCAAACCGGAAATGACGGAAAAAGTATTGGCCAATATCGTGTACGAAGCTTCAGCGGACGGAATTAACTGGATACAAGCTATAAATGATAATGGAAAGACTGTTATAAAGGGGCTCGTTGCCAACAACCAATATACCATCCGTTCCCGCTTTGGAAGCATCATCTGTACTAATTCACAGCAAGTAACAATGGAAAGTGCAGAACAATTGGAGAATGGCAATTTTGAATCAGTCTGGAATAAAAAAGAGATAAATGGAGGTAACGGCAGTTGGAGCCGTCCATTATATTGTTATTACCTTCCAGGTTGGAACACGAGAAATGAAAGAACGACCAAAGGTGGGGAAAGTGCCACAGGCTGGGGAACAGGAGTCGGTTATGGAGTCTGGTGGCGCTGGTGTTCCGGTACTGTTCCAACAGCAGACAGCAGCAAAGACGCAAATGCTGTAGAAATTTCAACATTGGCATTCTACAACAAAAAAGTCAGTGGCACTTGGAGCAGAGATGAAGTATATACTTATACCCGGGATAACGGAACAGCATATGCAGGTTACCTTTTCACAGGCACATTCGATAAAAACACCGATACATACACATTAGGCATACAGCATGAAAGCCGTCCTACAAGCATATCGTTCGACTACAAATATTTCCCTGTCATCAATGACAAGTGCCTGGCTTATGCCAAAGTATATAATGCGGATAAAAAAGAAATTGCAAGTACCATTGAATTCAACTCATCCGAACAAGAGGAGTATACCGCGCAGACTCTCAAATTTGAATATAATAAAGAGCATATGCAAAGCAAGGCCAAATATATTACTGTCTTTTTTCAATCCGGTTACGATACCACTATCTCCAATATGCATAGAGAAAACGGTGGTTACGGTAGTTCTCCCTTTGGAGAAGACCGTGTCGTGGGCAGTGTTCTCAAAATAGATAATGTTGTCTTAAACTATGATTACGAATAATTAAACCCCAATTATAACAATGAAGAAACTTTTAGCTTTAGCAGGTATTGCGCTGATTGCAGCAGCCTGCACCAATAATGATGAACCGGTACAAGAATGCGGACAGATTAATCTCACTCTGGAAAACTCCACTGCTCCTGAAATCGAAGTAAGCACCCGCACGGTAACAGACCTTACGGAAACGGATGCGAAGGACTACAACATACAAGTCCTCCAAAACGGCAATGTGAAATTAGAGTCAACCAACTTTCTGACCTTTAAGAACACCACCTTCATCTTCCCCATAGGAAGTGGCTACACAGTTACGGCTGAAAGCTGCACGGAAGAGGTTGGACAATCTGCTAATGACGGAGTGGGACAAATACGTTACTTCGGAACAAGCGCTCCTTTTGAAGTCAGAACCAATGAAATAAGCAACGTCAAAGTAACCTGCACTATGGCCAATGCCAAAGTAAGTATTGCCTATGACGAAGTCTTTGCACAAGTCTTCAATGGTTATACCGTTGAGGTTTCTACAGAGGCGGAACCTTCACGGATCATCACTTTCGACAGTAACGGCAAATGCAACAGTATATACGATGCAGCGTTTTTTAACATCGACAGTAAAAATCCTAATCTGAAATGCACCGTTTCCGGTACATATAAAGGCAATGTGCGTACAGCAACGCAAACCATTCAGCTTGAAGCGGCAAAATGGTATAAACTGAATATAAAAACCAGCGCCAGCGGCAGAATTGACATGGGAATTTCGGTTGACGACACCGTAGAAGAAAAGCCTCAAGATGTAGAAATAAATCCTTACTTATAAAACGCAGGATATACCCATTTTACGTTTTCAGCAGCACCATCATCTGTTTGTAATATCAGAATGATGACGCAAGAGCATCCTCCAGCCATTCCACCCTGACAGCATAATTGTGTTTTTAGGATGGCACAGTTGTGCCATTTAATAGGCACGGTTGTGCCACAAGCTTGGCACAAATATAAATACGCTTATAACTTTCTCAGTGTCAGGACTACCACCTCACTTGGTGCAAACAACCGCAGATTCTTACTGGAAGTTCCGATACCGTTTGTTATGATGACAGGTTGCTTCTCGGAATTAGTCCTTATCCCTTTCAGAAAACGTTGCCCGTAACGAGAAGGAACTACAGGAGCATACAGCCCGAACAGCGTTACCTGCCCGCCATGCGTATGTCCTGCAAACACAAGGTCGGCATTGGTTATGGGAACATCTTCGGCATAATCGGGAGTATGCGTCAGCAATATGACGAAGTCATCGGGAGAGAGGGAAAGCGTGGGCGACTGCCCGTTCCGTTCAAGATTGAAAGGATTGCGCACCCCGGCTATCACAATCCGCTCACCATTCCGCTTCAAAGTATCCGCTTTATGCTCCAGCAAGCGAATGCCCTGACGCTCCATTTCCTTTAGAATATCATCGTAACAAGCCTCATAATCATTGTTTCCAAGAACGGCATAAGTGCCCAGAGGCGTTTTCACAGCTCCCAATGCCGCAATCACAGCCGGAACATACTCGCAGCCCTCATGCAGGTCGCCGCCTATCAGCAGGGCATCAACCTGCAAATCATTCAACAGGCGGGTGATGTCCTTCAGCCCTTTCTCTTTCAGCAAACTACGGTAGTGCAAATCCGAGACAAAAGCCAGCCTGCAACCGTCGAATGCGGCAGGAACATCACGGTGTGCAAACTCATACTGCCTGACGCGCTTCACATTCTTATATCCGGATGCCGGAAATCCGGATATCCGGACAGAATACTCACCGGGAAGAGGCGAGGTAAAATTACTCGCAGACCGGCACGATGAAAAGAACAGCAATACCGGAAAAGAAAAAAACAGCAGTCTCCCGAACCCTCTATAAAACAGTGCCTGAGCCATAGATTTATCTTTATTGTTTGACGCAATGAATAATTTTACCCGAATAGCAGTGCAAAGATAACAAATCCTTTCGCTATCTTTGTAGTATAACTTTCTAAAAGTACGACATGAAAGCAATAGCTACCAACTCGTTCCACGCATGGATACTTGCCGCCCGTCCCAAGACACTGACGGGAGCCGTTATTCCCGTATTGACAGGTTCTGCCCTGGCATTTGCCGATGAAGCATTCAACATCATACCGGCGCTGCTATGTGCGCTGTTTGCCTGCGGCATGCAGATTGCCGCCAATTTTATCAACGACCTTTACGATTACCTGAAAGGCAGTGACCGTGCAGACCGCCTCGGCCCCGAACGTGCCTGCGCACAAGGCTGGATTACTCCCACAGCCATGAAACGGGGGATAGCAGGCATGCTCATATTCTCCTGCCTCATAGGTTGCACACTCTTGCAGCAGTGCTGGGGACAATTGCCTCACGGCGGTTGGGAACTGATACTGCTGGGATTGATCTGCGTAATATTCGCTTTCCTATACACCACCCTACTCTCCTACAAAGGCTGGGGTGACTTGCTCGTACTGGTTTTCTTCGGCTTTATCCCCGTAGGCGGAACTTATTACGTACAAGCCCACGCCATTACGGCCGACGTATGGGTAGCCTCGTTCATCTGCGGTCTGGTAATAGACACTTTACTGGTCGTAAACAACTACCGCGACCGGGAACAGGACGCCCTCAGCGGCAAACGTACGCTGATTGTCCGTTTCGGCGAACCTTTCGGCCGTTACCTCTATCTGGGATTAGGTGTGGCAGCCGCCTTACTCAGCCTATGGTTTGTTTATACCGGCAAAATAGAGCCGCTTGCCTTTATCTGGGCTCCCTGCGTCTACCTCTGCCTGCATGTGCTGACCTGGCGCAGAATGGTAGCCATACGAAGCGGTAAAAAACTGAACAGCATATTAGGTGAAACCTCACGTAATATGCTGTTATTCGGCTTGTTGCTAAGCCTTGCCTTTATTCTGTAACGGTTATTTCTTTCCGTACATTCTTTCGTAGTACTTCTGATAATCGCCGCTGGTAACTTCTTCCACCCAGTCCTGATTATTCAGATACCACTCGATGGTCTTAACGATACCCACTTCAAATTTTGTTTCGGGATACCAGCCTAAGGCATCCGTTATCTTGGTGGGGTCGATGGCATAACGCTGGTCATGACCGAGGCGGTCCTTCACGAACGTTATCAGATCTTCGTTTATCCAACTGATGTCAATCTGTCCGTCGGCATCTTTCACTTGCTTTTTCAGGACTGCACGGTATTTCGGCTCCTCTTCCATGAGACGGCGGATAGTAGCGATAGTCAGTTTCACAATCTCCAGATTGGTCTTTTCGTTATGGCCGCCTACGTTATAAACCTCACCTTCCACGCCTTTGCGCACCACAAGGTCGATGGCTTTGCAGTGGTCTTCCACGTACAGCCAGTCGCGTACATTGCTGCCGTCACCGTACACCGGCAGGTTCTTGCCTTCAAGGATATTCTTTATAATCAGCGGAATCAGTTTTTCCGGGAAGTGATACGGGCCGTAGTTATTGGAACAGCGGGTGATAGTAACAGGCATTTTGTAGGTATCGTGATAGGCCATCACCACCATATCGGCACTGGTCTTGGAAGCGCTGTACGGGCTATGCGGACACAGCGGGGTCTTCTCCGTGAAGAAGCCTTCCGCTCCCAGCGAACCGTAAACCTCGTCCGTAGATACCTGATGATAGCGCACTCCGTTACGCCAGGTAGGATAGCCTGACTCGTCCTTACCCGTCACCCATGCACGACGGGCGGCATCCAGCAGATTCTGAGTACCCAGAATGTTGGTCATAAGGAACAGTTGCGGATTCTCGATACTGCGGTCTACATGACTTTCAGCTGCGAAGTTCACCACATAATCGAATTTATATTTGGAAAACAGTTCATCGGCAAGGATACGGTCGCAGATGTCGCCTTTCACGAAGAAGCAACGTTCATCATCGATGTCCTTGGCAATAGTACCTAAATTGCCCGCATAGGTCAGGGCATCCAATATTACAACTTTTATATCGTCGTGCTTTGCCAGAATATACTTTATATAATTAGCTCCGATAAAACCGGCAGCACCGGTTACAAGATAAGTCTTCATAAATTAAAAATTGAGAATTAAAAATTAAGAAATAGAGAAGTCACATGTTTCTTGTCAGCGGTACGAGTCTGCAAGTTCCATCAGATATTTGCCGTATTCGGTTTTTCCGAGCTGTTCACCGAGACGATGGAGTTGATCTACGTCTATCCAGCCTTTGCGCCATGCTATCTCCTCAATACAGCTCACACGGAATCCCTGACGGTTCTGTATGGTAGCAACGAAATTGCTTGCTTCGAGCAGGCTGTCGCAATTACCCGTATCCAACCAGGCGAATCCACGTCCGAAGAGTTCCACTTTCAGCGTTCCTTCTTCCAGATAAAGACGGTTGAGGTCGGTTATTTCATATTCACCGCGGGCAGAAGGCTTCAAGGCGGCGGCCTTTTCCGTTACAGTAGAATCGTAGAAGTACAAACCGGGAACCGCATAATTACTCTTGGGCTGTGCCGGTTTCTCTTCCAGAGAAATGGCCTTGCCGTCGGCATCGAACTCTACCACGCCGTATGCACGCGGGTCTTTTACATAATAACCGAAGATACATGCACCCTTCTCGATAGAAGCGGCACGCTTCAACATGGCGGAAAAGCCCTGACCATAGAACATATTATCGCCCAAAATAAGGCATCCCGGCTCACCGTTCAGAAATTCCGCTCCAAGCACGAAAGCCTGTGCCAGTCCGTTGGGCTTTTCCTGTATCTTATAAGAGAAAGACATACCAAGCTCCTCGCCTGTTCCTAACAAATCGCGAAACATGGGTAGGTCGCGCGGAGTGGAGATAATCAGCACTTCACGTATTCCCGCCAGCATCAATGTGGAAAGGGGGTAGTAAATCATGGGTTTGTCGTAGACCGGCATAATCTGCTTGGAGATAGCCTTTGACAATGGATAGAGACGAGTGGCGCTGCCACCTGCAAGAATAATTCCTTTCATATTTCAGTTCTTTATTGGATTGACTTCAAATGTAGAATAAAATAAGAAGGAGGACAATGCCCCACGGCTCTCGTTGCTATTCAGGGCACAAAGTTCTGAAAAAGTTCTGACATGACAAAATAATAAAGTCAAAATCAGCCGGCAAGCTCTATGACTTCAAGGTCTTTGAACACGCCGTTATCCACAACGAAACGCACCATGGTACGCACTTTATGAAAGCCGTAAATGCCCGCTGCGCCGGGGTTTATATGAAGCATGCCCAGTGTCTTGTCGAACTTCACCTTCAATATATGCGAATGACCGCTGATGAACAGCTTGGGCGGATGCACCAGGATGCTTCCCTGTATGGACGGATCGTATTTGCCGGGATAGCCGCCGATATGTTTCATCAGCACCTCGGCGCCGTCTACCGTAAAACGGAGCACCTGCGGATAGAGCCGGCGCAGATCCTGCCCGTCTATGTTGCCGTACACCGCACGGAACGGACGGAAAGCCGCCAGCTTCTGTGCCACTTCCAACGTACCGATGTCACCTGCATGCCATATTTCATCGCACGGCTCGAAGTACTGCAAATACTTCTCATCCCAATACCCGTGCGTATCCGACAGTAAACCAACTTTTGTCATTTTTCATTTGTTTATGTGTGCAAAGGTAGCTATATTTGGAAAATAAACCTAATCTTATTTATGGAGAGCAGATATTTCAAGCGCGACATCAGTTGGTTGTCATTCAACTACCGGGTATTGCTGGAAGCGGAAGACGATACACTGCCGCTGTACGAGCGCATCAACTTTATATCCATATACTCGTCCAACCTGGAAGAGTTCTACAAAATACGTGTAGCCGACCATAAGGCCATTGCCACCGGCGCCGCACACAGCGATGAAGAGAGTGTGCAGTCCGCCATGCAACTGGTGTCCGAAATCAACGAAGAGGTAAACCGCCAACTGGAAGAGCGTATCCGCATCTACGAACAGAAAATACTGCCTGCCCTGCGGCAACAGCACATCATCTTCTACCAGAGCCGCAACGTAGAGCCTTTTCATAAAGAATTCCTGCGGAGCTTCTTCCGGGAAGAAATCTTTCCGTATCTCTCTCCCGTACCCGTCAGCAAGGACAAGGTAATATCGTTCCTGCGCGACAACCGCCTGTACCTTGCCATACGACTGTATCCGAAAGGAGACAAGGGCACAGAGGGACAAGCAAACAAAGGAAGAACTCCCCAATACTTCGTGATGAAGCTGCCCTACAGCAAGGTGCCCCGCTTCATCGAACTGCCCAAGCACGGGAAGAACTACTACCTGATGTTCATCGAGGATATCATCAAAGCCAATATCGACACGATATTCCCCGGCTACGATGTGGACAGCAGCTACTGCATTAAGATTTCGCGGGATGCGGACATACTGATAGACGAGTCCGCCAACACATCCGAAATTATAGAGCAGGTGAAAAGCAAAGTGAAAAAACGCAAGATAGGAGCCGTCTGCCGTTTTGTGTACGACCGCGCCATGCCCGACGATTTTCTGGACTTCCTTGTAGATGCCTTCCGCATCAACCGTCAGGAACTGGTTCCGGGCGACAAACACCTCAATATGGAAGACCTGCGGCATCTGCCCAATCCGAACAATGCCGTGCGCCCCATCCGCAAGCCTCAGCCCATGAAGCTGACCTGCCTGGACGAGCGGGAGTCCATCTTCCGGTATGTGGAGAAAAAAGACCTGCTGTTGCACTACCCGTACCACTCTTTCGAGCACTTCATCCATTTCCTGTACGAAGCCGTACACGAACCCACCGTGCGCGAAATCATGGTAACCCAATACCGCGTTGCGGAAAACTCCGCAGTTATCAACACCCTGATAGCCGCCGCACAGAACGGCAAGAAAGTAACCGTTTTCGTAGAGCTGAAAGCCCGTTTCGACGAGGAGAACAACCTTGCCACCGCCGAGATGATGAAAGCCGCCGGTATCAATATCCTGTTCAGCCTGCCCGGACTGAAGGTACATGCCAAAGTAGCCCTTGTGCTGCGCCGCGACAGACAAGGCCACAAACTGCCCAGCTATGCCTACATCAGCACCGGAAACTTCAACGAAAAGACCGCCACGCTCTATGCCGACTCCGGTCTGTTCACCTGTAACCCCATACTCGTAAACGACCTGCACAACCTGTTCCGCACTTTTCAGGGCAAGGAAAATCCCGTGTTCCACCGCCTGCTGGTGGCACGCTTCAACCTGATTCCCGAACTGAACCGCCTCATCGACCATGAAATAGAACTGGCGAAAAGCGGAAAACAAGGAAGGATTATACTCAAAATGAACGCCCTGCAAGACCCCGCCATGATAGACCGCCTGTACGAAGCCTCGCAGGCCGGAGTCAGGATAGACCTTATTGTACGGGGTATCTGCTGCCTCATTCCCGGACGGAAGTACAGCCGTAACATCCGTGTAACACGTATTGTGGATACATTTCTGGAACATGCCCGCGTGTGGTACTTCGGCAACGGCGGGAAGCCGAAACTTTTCCTTGGCTCGCCGGACTGGATGCGCCGGAACCTGTATCGCCGCATAGAGGCTGTAACCCCAATTCTGGACCCGGATTTGAAACGGGAACTGTCGGACATGCTTTCCATCCAGCTCTCGGACAAGCGCAAAGCCTGCTTTGTGGACGACCACCTGCGTAACCGCTGGAAATCAGCCCGTCCGCAAAAGGAGAAAGTACGGGCGCAATATACTTTCTACGAATACCTGAAAAGCGGAGAACTGAGAGTGGAAAGTTGAGAGAGAAGTTTGTAACATTTCTGTAACATATATGACATTTCCCTGCAACACGAAACACGTTCCTTTGCAACCGGAAATAAAATACATGTTATGGAAACTATCTACTTATGCATTGTCATCTTCCTGTTCGTCCTCGCGGTCTTCGACCTCGTCGTGGGTGTCAGTAATGATGCGGTTAACTTTCTACAATCTGCCGTCGGAGCCAAAGCAGCATCTTTCAAGACGATACTGTTTATAGCAGGTATCGGTGTATTCATCGGCGCTGCCCTCTCCAACGGCATGATGGACATTGCCCGTCACGGTATCTACCAGCCGGAGCATTTTTATTTTGCGGAAATCATGTGCATCCTGTTGGCAGTAATGCTGACAGACGTGGTACTGCTGGATGTATTCAACACCATGGGAATGCCGACGTCCACCACCGTATCCATGGTCTTTGAGCTGCTGGGCGGAACCTTTGCCCTCGCCCTCATCAAAGTGTACGGCAGCGATACGCTCGGACTGGGCGATCTTATCAACACAGACAAGGCATTGTCCGTTATCATGGCGATATTCGTATCCGTAGCCATCGCCTTCTTCTTCGGTATGCTGGTGCAATGGCTGGCACGTATCGTCTTCACCTTCAACTACACCAAAAAGATGAAGTACAGCATCGGTATCTTCGGCGGTATCGCAGCTACTTCCATCATCTACTTCATGCTGATAAAAGGTTTGAAGGACAGTTCTTTCATGACTCCCGAAAACAAGCACTGGATACAGGAGAACACTGCTATGCTCATCGGCTGCTTCTTCGTGTTCTTCACCATATTGATGCAGGTGCTGCACTGGTGCAAGGTAAACGTATTCAAGATAGTGGTGCTTCTGGGTACCTTCGCCCTCGCCCTCGCCTTTGCCGGCAACGACTTGGTGAACTTCATAGGTGTGCCCCTTGCCGGTTACTCCTCTTTCATCGACTATACGACCAACGGCACTGCCGCAGGTCCCGACGGCTTCCTGATGACCTCACTGCTCGGCCCTGCCAAAACGCCGTGGTACTTCCTTATCGGTGCGGGCGCCATCATGGTATATGCGCTGTGCACATCCAAGAAAGCACACAATGTAATCAAGACTTCCGTCGACCTCTCTCGCCAGGACGAAGGTGAAGAGAGCTTCGGCAGCACTCCCATAGCACGTACACTGGTACGTTTCAGTATGACGATAGCCAACGGACTTTCCAAAGTGATGCCCGAAAGCGGCAAACGCTGGATTGAGACCCGTTTCCAAAAGGACGAAGCCATCATTGCCGACGGTGCGGCGTTCGACTTGGTACGTGCCTCCATCAATCTGGTACTTGCCGGCCTGCTCATTGCCCTGGGTACTTCACTGAAACTCCCGCTCTCCACCACTTACGTTACTTTCATGGTGGCTATGGGTACTTCCCTTGCCGACCGCGCCTGGGGACGCGACTCCGCCGTGTTCCGTATCACCGGCGTACTGAGCGTTATCGGCGGCTGGTTCATCACTGCCGGAGCGGCATTTACCATCTGCTTCTTCGTTACCTTCGTAATTTATTTCGGCGGTACAATCGCTATCATCGCCCTTATCGGTCTGGCAGTATTCATGCTGATACGCAGCCAGGTAATGTACAAGAAGCGCAAAGAGAAGGAAAAAGGAAACGCTACCATCAAGCAACTGATGCAGAGCACGGACAACATGGAGATTCTGGAATTGCTGCGCAAGCACACCCGTGAGGAATTGGGCAAAATACTGGAATTTACGGAAGATAACTTCGAACGCACCGTTACCGCTTTCCTTCACGAAAACCTGCGCGGACTGCGCCGGGCAATGGGTTCCGTGAAGTTCGAGAAACAACTGATTAAACAGATGAAACGTACCGGTACGCTTGCCATGTGCCGCCTGGACAACAATACGGTGCTCGAAAAAGGACTTTACTACTACCAGGGCAATGACTTTGCCAGCGAACTGGTATATAGTGTGGGACGTCTTTGCGAACCGTGCCTGGAGCATATCGACAATAACTTCAAACCGCTCGACACCATCCAGAAAGGTGAGTTTGCCGATGTAACGGAAGACATCGTTTACCTGCTGCAGGTGTGCCGCCACAAGCTGGAGAACAACAACTACAATAACTTCGAGGAAGATATACACAAAGCCAACGACCTGAACGGCCAGCTCGCCCACCTGAAACGCGAAGAGTTACAGCGCATTCAAAGCCAGTCCGGCAGCATTAAGGTAAGCATGGTGTATCTGACGATGATACAGGAAGCACAGAATATTGTGACCTACTCCATCAACCTGATGAAGGTGAGCCGAAAATTCCAGGCGGAAGAGTAAGGACATTCCTTTATCAACCGAAAATCAAGCGATATACATTTTGCTAAGAGGTTGTCACAACTAAAATGAGCCTCTGAAAAGTTACAGATTGTAATTATAACCTTTAAAAGGGTCGTATCAAACTCCACTTTGAGAGTTATGATACGACCCTTTTCTGATTCTTTCAGAATGTGCAAATTTCAAGTTAAAAGTTTATCTCCTCAAAATTGAATTTTGACACACTCCCTGTTTTCTTCCATAGAGTGCCGGAGCCTATTTCAGCCCCATTTTTTCCGCCCGTTGCAGCATAAACGCGCGGGCAGCTTCATACTCATTGGGAATGACGCCGTCCAATATGGCATCCTTGATAGCACTCTTCAATGCACCCACTTGCTGGCAGGGGGGAAGATTGAATGTTTTCATAATCTCCTCACCGCTGACAGGAGGCTGGAAGTTACGGATACGGTCGCGCTCTTCCAAGTCCTTCAGTTTCTGACGCACCAGTTGGAAATTGTTCAGAAAGCGCTGCTTGCGCTCCATATTCTTGGAAGTGATATCGGCCTCACACAAGGTCATGAGGTCGTCTATATCATCGCCAGCCTCAAACAGCAGGCGGCGTACGGCCGAGTCGGTCACCACATCATCCGCTATCACTATGGGACGCATGTGCAGCCCTACCAGCTTCTGCACGTATTTCATCTTCTCATTCATGGGAAGCTTCATTCTCCGGAAGATATCGGGTATCATCTTCTCGCCGATGAAGTTATGGTTGTGGAATGTCCATCCGGCACGAGGTTCCCAGCGTTTGGTCGCCGGTTTGGCTATATCGTGCAGAAGGGCTGCCCAGCGCAGCCAGAGGTTATCGGTCTTTTTGCTGATATTATCGAGCACTTCGAGCGTATGGTAGAAGTTGTCCTTATGCGCCCTGCCATTACGGGTTTCAACGCCTTGCAAGGCAACCAGTTCCGGGAAGATGAGCTGCAACAGGCCCGAACGGTCCAAGTCTATAAATCCTTTGGACGGGACGGGAGAGAGCAGAATCTTGTTCAGCTCGTCTGCAATGCGCTCTTTGGATATGATGGAGATGCGCTCTTTGTTGCGGCATAAGGACTCGAAAGTATCATCGTCGATATAGAAATTCAGTTGGGTGGCAAAGCGGATACAACGCATCATGCGCAGAGGGTCGTCGCTGAAGGTTATGTCCGGGTCAAGCGGCGTGCGGATGGTCTTCTCCTTCATATCCGCCATGCCGCCGAAGGGGTCTACCAACTCGCCGTAACGCTGACTGTTCAGGCAGACCGCCAAGGCATTGATAGTAAAATCCCGGCGGTTCTGGTCGTCTTCCAGCGAGCCGTCCTCAACAATCGGTTTGCGCGAATCGTGCGTGTAGGATTCTTTACGTGCACCCACAAACTCCACTTCCGTGCCGTGATACTTCAACTGCGCCGTCCCGAAATTCTTGAAAACAGAAAGATGCGCGCCGCGCCCCAAACGCCTGGCAAGCGCCTCGGCCATTGCAATGCCGCTGCCCACTACTACCACATCGATGTCTTTGGAAGGACGCTGCAGGAATATGTCGCGCACGTAGCCGCCGACTACGTAGCACTCCAGTCCCAATTCATCCGCTGTTTCGGAAATCCGCTTAAATATGCTGTCACTGAAACGCTGCTTCAGTTCTTCTGTCGTCAATTCAATCATTTGTCAATAAATCATTTTGAGGGTGCAAAGATACGGATATTATTTTTTATTTTTGCCCCCACTAACATCAAGAATGAAAATTATGAAGAAAGCAGCATTCCTTGCGTGCCTCTGCTGCACGCTCTTCTCTTGCAGCAATGTAGAGAAAAAAGCAGGAGAGAAACTCCAGGCAGCCCGCGAAGCGTTTGAACGCGGAGATTACAGCGAAGCGAAGATTCAGATTGACAGCATCAAGATACTCTATCCGAAGGCCTTTGAAACACGCCGCGAGGGTATCGGACTGATGCAGCAGGTGGAACTGAAAGAACAGGAGAAAACGCTGGTCTACCTCGACAGTATGCTTCAGGAAAAACAAAAAGAGGTGGATGCCATCAAGAAGAATTATACTTTCGAGAAAGATGCCGAATATCAAAAAATCGGCAATTACCTGCATCCCTCACAAGTAATAGAAAAGAACCTGCACCGCTCTTACCTGCGCTTTCAGGTAGATGAAACCGGAGCGATGAGCATGACTTCCATCTATTGCGGCCCGCATAACATCCATCACCTCGCAGTGAAAGTCACTGCACCCGACGGCAGTTTTGCCGAAACCCCGGCTTCCAAAGACAGCTATGAAACGACCGATTTGGACGAGAAGATAGAGAAAGCGGACTATAAGCTGGGCGAAGACGGTAATGTAATCGCTTTCCTCAATCTGAACAAAGACAAGAATATCCGCGTACACTATCTTGGCGAACGTTCCTATGCCACTGTCATGACACCGAACGACCGCAAGGCGGTGGCAGCTGTCTATGAACTGGCGCAACTGCTGTCTTCCATCACGGAAATCAAGAAGAATATGGAAGAGGCCAACCTGAAGATTGAGTTCGTAAAACGCAAAATGCAGGAAAGAGAAAGTAAGAAGACGGAGTAACAAATTTGAAGATATGCCGGTTACGCACTATTCAGAGTACTATTTTTAGGCACGGATTACGCGGATTACACGGATTTATTTTATTCTTTTTCCGTGTAATCCGCGTAATCCGTGCCTAAAAAACATCAATCACTTCCCAACACACCTCTCCTATAGATTAGGATTCGCATTCGTCTCCTTTTCCGGAATGGCATACAAATAATACACACTGTTCGGCACAAACTTCGTTCCGTCGGGAAAGGAAGTAAACCAATGACCTTCGGGGTTATATTCCCTATAAGTATCTCCCTGCTGCCAGCAATCGTACGTTTTCTCCGCTTCCTCTTTCGTCAACGGCATGCGTTCTACCGAACGTTGCGTACGAAGAATATCGGTTATGCCGAATCCCTCACCCCACAATTCGCGGCGACGTTCCAGCAGAATATCATCGACAAGCCGTTCCTGCGTCTTGCCTGCCAGGTCATAATCGGCAAGTCCGCGGGCATTACGCAATGTGTTCAACGGATTCACGGCTTCCTCCAACCGTCCTTCACGAGCCAGTGCTTCCGCAGCTATCAGATACATCTCGGCGGAACGCATCACGACGATATCACCGGTCTGGTCGGCACGGATGCGGAACTTGCGATAACCCAAATAGCCTTCGCGCATCCACTGGAACAACTCCAAACGGATATCCCCCGTTTCGAAAATGTCCTTAAAATGCGGGTCGGCCATAAAACTGTTATACGCATCGGGAGTCACCACATCAATATAATAGAAATTATAACTGGCGTCGGACTGACTCACAGATTGGGGATGCCCCCACATCCACTCAGTATTGGATATGTCGTTAAAGCCCATATACGTTTTGGCATCCGTCATCAAAGTATATCCTTCAGCCGCCTCAAGTGCAGCCCCGGCGGCTTCATTCCATTGTCCGGTAAGCAAATAGGCACGTGCCAGCAATCCGTTGACAACGCTTACATCCGGCTTGAACTTGGATTTGTCGTCCGGACGGACATACCCTTCAAGAAGCTCCTTAGCCTTATTCAGGTCTTTGAATATCTGCGTATATATCTCTTCCAGGGTAGCCTTCCCTTTGGGCTCTGTCGTAGAGGCGGTAGGTTCCGTATAAAGAGGAACAGCCGGTGCGGAAGGGTCTTTCAGGTAAGTAAACTGGTAGTGCTGAGCCAGATGCAGGTAACAGAAAGCCCGCAAAGCGTAGGCTTGCCCCTGGGAATGGCGGAAATCGGCCGTATTATCATCACCGGTCGCGGTAATGGAAATGGCGGTATTGCAATTGTCGATAGTCTTGTACATCAGATACCAGGCAAATGCGGTACGGTTGTTGGCCGGCATCCCCACATCGTTAAACTGGTAGGATGAATTGAAACCATACATCGGACGCGACACCACATCGTCCGCCATCATGTCGTCCTGCAACATCAGGGCACGATAGCCGATATTGGCATACGTACTGCTGTACTCAAACAAGTTATACCATGCACCGTTGAAGATACGTCCGGCATTGGAAGGTACGGGGACGATACCCGAATCTACGGCGTCCGTAGGTTTGTTGTCGAGAAAGTCTCCGCTGCACGAGGACAAGACTGATAATAATCCCACTGCGAGGATTGCTGTATTTTTAAGGAAAGTATTCATTGTTAACAGTGATTTAGAATGAAACATTAAGCCCGCCCGAAATGGAACGCATGGCAGGATAACGGTAATAGGTCAGTCCTGTGATGCCCTGCTCCGGGTCCAGTCCCTGATTCTTGGAGAAAGTCAGCAGGTTGTCCGCCTGTACAAAAAGTTGCAGGCTGTTCAGGCTGATTTTCTTTATCAACGGCTGCGGGAAGTTGTAGGACAACGTGATGTTCTTCATCCGCAGATACGAATTGTTGAACAGATTGCGGGTGGAGTTGGAGTTCCAGTTATTGGACACTGTTTTCAGGGCCGGCACGTCCGTGTAGCGGTTTTCCGGCGTCCAGCGTTTCAGTATCTCGGTAGACCAGGCACGTCCCGGATTGCTTCCGTTGCTCCACAGCATCGTAACGTCACGGTCTACGATATAACCGCCTATGCTGTAGGCAAAGATGGCGGATAACTCAAAACCCTTGTATGAGAAAGCAGTGTTGAACCCGCCATACACCTTAGGGAGCGAAGATTTGTCCACATAGTAATAATCAGCCTGAGCATAGTCATTGGTGGTGGTGCGTCCGGTGATATTGCCCTGCTCATCCTTCACGTTCTTATACCACAGCGGGTCGCCGTTGTCCGGGTCTACCCCTACCCATTCGCGCAGATAGAAGTCATAGACCGAACGCCCTTCCTTCAGGCGGGTAACTCCGGTAACGGGCATGTCTTTCAGCGGAAGGTCGGTCACCACGTTCTTGTAGTGCGTAAGGTTAACACCCATACGCCACATAAAGTCACGGGTGTGTATAAGCGTTCCCTTGAGGTCTATCTCAAAACCCGTATTCTTTAAAGCACCTATATTCTCGTCCATAGAAGTATAACCCAGGGAAGTTGCCAACGGACGGGAATACAGCAGGTCTTTGGAACGGCGCTGGAAGAAATCGAACGAACCGGAGAAACGGTTATCGAACAATGAAAAGTCAATACCTACATTGAGGTTGAGGTTAGTCTCCCATTTCAAATCGGGCGTTGCAAGACGGTCGGACACCAAAGCATTCTCACCTGCCTGTGAAACGATAGAATACAGTCCGCTGCTGGCATAATACGTACCCAGGTTGTCATTGCCCTGCGCGCCATAACTGGCCTTTAAGGTCAGGGCTGAAAGCCAGTCGGCGGTATTCTGCATGAACGCTTCGCGGTCTATGCGCCACGAAGCTCCCAACGACCAGAAATTGCCCCAGCGTGTACCCGGTGCGAAACGCGAGGAACCGTCGCGGCGGTAGGAAGCGGAGAAGAAATACTTGCTCCGGTAGTCATATTGGGCATTGATAAGATAGCCTAACAGTGAATAATCGATGCGATAGCCCGTGCCTGCGGTTACAAGCGAACCGACAGCCAGTTCCGGCATATCGGGCACAGCCATGTTGCTTCGTGCCGCCTGCAACACATCGTAACGGTAAGAGTAAGCCTCTTGTCCGGCAAGGATATTGAAGTGGTGCTCGCCGAAAGTCTTATCGTAGGTCACGATATTATTCCATGTCCAGGAGAAGGTACGGGTATATTCGCGGCTTGCTCCACCGCCCGTATTGACGGCAGGACCAATTTTGGGATTGGTATAATCCAGCGTATTGTAGTCTATCAGGTCGAAGTTGAAGCTGGTCTTGAATTTCAACCCTTCAAGGAAAGTGACCTCAAGGAAAGTACGTCCGGAGAACTCGTCCCGCATACGCTCGGATTTATCATTGGGTAAGGTTGCAGGCAGGTTCCAGTTGGCTGTAGCGCCCGACGGCCGGTAGGAACCGAAGTCGTAAATCCGCTTTCCTTCCGAGTCGAGTTTGTATGTACCGTCGGCATTCATCTCATACACAGGATAAAAATCGGGCATTAAACGTCCGGCGTTAATGACATTGCTCGTCTTGGCATCGGACGAAACCGGATAGTTCTGTATGGAGTGGGCATAGCTCATATTCACACCGCCGCGCAACCAACGGGTTATCTCGCTCGAAATGTTGGAACGCAAGTTGAAGCGTTGGTAGCCGGACTCAAGGGCAATACCCTTGTCGTTCAGATAGCCGGCCGAGAAATAGTACTGGTTGGTCTTTCCGCCACCGGAAACATTCAATCCGACTTCCGTACGCAATGCCTGTTGTTCCATTTCCTTCTGCCAGTCCACATTCCAAAGCGGAGTAGCGCCGGCAAGCAGTTTGCCGTCCGTACCTACAGGTTGCGGATAGTTGGGTCCGTAGGGATTAAGGCCGCCGCCCATCAGCTTGCCTACCAGGTCTTTCGAGGCTTGGGCAGCTGCGGTCTGCGGAGTATATTTATCCGAATTCAGAGCATATTGGTTGCGCAAAGCTTCCCAATAGAGTTCGAAGTACTGATTGGTTCCGACACGGTCGTAATCGCGGATAGCCCGGTTGGAACCACCGAAGCTGGCATTGATGCTGACCGTGGTTTTCGAGTCGGTATGTCCCTGCTTGGTAGTTATGATAATGACACCGTTGGCTCCCCGCGAACCGTAGAGAGCAGCCGAAGCGGCATCTTTCAGTACCGTCAGCGAAGCTATATCTTCCGGATTAATGGAGTTGATACTACCGTCGAAAGGGACGCCGTCCACCACATAAAGCGGGGCGCTCGACGCATTGATAGAGCCGATACCGCGAATACGTATTTCAGCATCCGTACCCGGCTGGCCGCTGGGTGCACTTGCCTGAAGTCCGGAAACCGTACCTTCGAGCGCACGCGACACATTGGCCACCTGCATCTTGGCAATCTCGCTCCCCTTTACCGTGGAAGCCGCTCCCGTAAAACTATACTTCTTGGCAGTGGCATAAGCCACCACCATCACCTCATCCAGTTGTTCGCTGTCCGGAAGCAATTCCGCATTGACAACTGTGCGTCCATTGACTTTCTGTTCTGTAGTTTTCAGTCCGATAAAGCTAAAGACCAGCGTACCGTCCGCCGGTACGGTAAGGGTATATTTCCCGTCAACGTCAGTTACCGTTCCGTTGTGAGTACCTTTCACCAATACCGATGCTCCCGGCAAAGGTTCTCCTTCCGACATCACAACGCCCGATACACGGATATCACCGTCTGCAGAAGCCTGTAATGCTGCCACGAAGAATATAAACAGTGATATTAACAAAAAGCGCAGTTTACTATTCATTCCGTTAAATTTTGGTTAGACTTCATTAACAGAAGAATAGAAATTTTGTTCAGAACCTGCTTAATTTTTGTTCAGCATTCTTTTGAGAATTCTTTGTGAGGATGTTTTCTGTCTTTATGAGGAGTATAGCAAGCTATATAATTCTTTAATCAAAATATAAACAAGCCCTAAGATACAGTTATCTTTTCATTGCGGAAAGCCTACCATTCCAGTCGGGGAAGGTAACTGCTCAAGCAGTTGCGCAAGGTGCTCAATGTAATGGGCTTTACCAATACTTCCGAAGCACCGCTCTTTATGGCATTTTCACGGTCGGTAGAGAAAGCATAGGCCGTTTGCATGATAACAGGCAATGTTCCGCCTTCCCGGCGTATAATTTGTGTAGCTTCCAAACCATTCATTACAGGCATCTTAATATCCATCAGTATTGCATCCGCCCTGTCACGGTATTCACGAAACAAAGAGACAATCTCCTCACCGTTCTTCGCCCACATTATCTCACACTTTCTCCCTATAATAGCCTTTATCAACTTAAAGTTACTATCATCGTCTTCCGCAACAAGGATGAGCGGACGGTAATCTACCGATTGATTATCGATTTCCATAACCTGTATTATTGTTTGTCCGAGACAAAGGTATAAAAAATAATATATTTGCATTATCTTTGCACCTTATTTTTAAAAACGACATAATGATTTCTATTGACGGACTCGCCGTAGAATTCGGCGGCACAACCTTATTCAGTGACATATCCTTCGTAATCAACGAAAAAGACCGTATCGCCCTCATGGGAAAGAACGGAGCCGGAAAAAGTACATTACTTAAAATACTCGCCGGAGTGCGGCAGCCCACCCGCGGCAAAATCTCCGCACCGAAAGATTGTGTCATCGCCTATCTGCCCCAGCATCTGATGACGGAAGACGGACGTACCGTCTTTCAGGAAACGGCACAGGCCTTTGCCCACCTGCACGAGATGGAAGCCGAGATAGACCGCATGAACAAGGAACTGGAGACCCGTACCGACTACGAAAGCGACAGTTACATGGAGCTTATCGAACAGGTGTCTGCCCTAAGCGAGAAGTTTTATGCCATCGACGCCACCAATTACGAAGAGGACGTTGAAAAGGCATTGCTCGGCCTCGGATTCACCAGAGAGGACTTCAACCGCCAGACAAGCGATTTCAGCGGTGGCTGGCGCATGCGCATCGAGCTTGCCAAACTGCTGCTGCAAAAACCTGACGTACTGCTGCTGGACGAGCCTACCAACCACCTCGACATCGAGTCCATCCAATGGCTGGAAGAGTTTCTTATCAACAACGGGAAAGCCGTCATCGTCATCAGCCACGACCGCAAATTTGTAGACAACATCACGACCCGTACCATTGAAGTGACCATGGGACGAATCTACGACTATAAAGTAAACTACTCCAAATACCTGGAGCTCCGCAAAGAGCGGCGCGAACAGCAACAAAAGGCATACGACGACCAACAGAAGTTCATCGCCGAAACCAAAGAATTCATCGAGCGCTTCAAGGGAACCTATTCCAAAACCCTGCAAGTGCAGAGCCGCGTCAAGATGCTGGAAAAGCTGGTGCTTCTGGAAGTGGACGAAGAAGATACTTCGGCATTGCGGCTGAAATTCCCGCCCTCGCCGCGCTCCGGCAATTATCCGGTGATTATGGAGAACATAGGAAAGACATACGGCGACCATGTCGTGTTCAAGAATGCCAACCTCACTATAGAGAGAGGCGACAAAGTGGCTTTCGTAGGCAAGAACGGCGAAGGTAAGTCCACATTGGTAAAATGTATTATGGGAGAAATAGAACACGAAGGAACGCTTACCATCGGACACAATGTACAAATAGGCTATTTCGCCCAAAACCAGGCATCCTTGCTGGATGAGAACCTGACCGTATTCCAAACCATCGACGACGTAGCCAAAGGAGAAATCCGCAACAAGATTCGCGACCTGCTGGGAGCTTTCATGTTCGGCGGACCGGAAGAGTCCATGAAGAAAGTGAAAGTGCTGTCCGGTGGCGAGCGCACACGCCTTGCCATGATTAAGCTGCTGCTGGAACCCGTAAACCTGCTAATTCTGGACGAGCCTACCAACCACCTGGACATGAAGACCAAAGATATTCTGAAACAGGCACTCATGGACTTCGACGGTACACTGATACTTGTGAGCCACGACCGTGACTTCCTGGACGGACTGGTGAGCAAAGTGTACGAGTTCGGCAACAAGCGGGTGACTGAGCACCTGAGCGGCATCTATGAATTCCTCGAAAAGAAGAAAATGGATTCGCTTCGCGAACTGGAACGGTAAACTTTCATTAACTTACTTCCCGCAACAAACAAACAGTTCCTATTGTTTCATTGCCACAAATTCCTAATTACGAATGAAATGAAACAATATGACGCTATCATCATAGGGTTCGGCAAAGGCGGAAAACTGCTGGCTGCCGAACTCGCCAACCGCAACTGGAAAGTGGCAATCATCGAACGTTCTCCGCAGATGTACGGGGGAACATGTGTGAATGTAGGGTGTATACCCACCAAAGCGCTGATTTACGAATCGGAACAGGCCGAACGGCTCTACCGGGACGACTACGGCAATCAGGCCAAATATTATGCACTCGCCATAAGGCGGAAAAACAAGCTCGTATCATTCTTGCGGGACAAGAATCACGAGCGTATCAAGGAGCACCCCAATATTACGTTGTATGACGGTACGGCATCTTTTGTATCCGACGATACGGTAAAGGTCGTCTCGCACGATAAAAAGGAAATTCTCCTTAAAGGAAAGGAAGTTTTTATCAATACGGGAGCTACCCCTATCCTGCCCGCCGTGAAAGGAATCGACGCAAGCAAGCATGTATTCACCAGCGAAACGCTACTCCAACAGAGCAAACTTCCCGGACGCCTGCTCATTCTCGGCGCCGGCACTATCGGAATGGAGTTTGCCACCATGTATGCGGGGTTTGGAAGCAAAGTCACGTTATTGGAAACGGGCAGCCGCTTTATGCCCAAAGCCGACCGGGACATTGCGGAATCCATGCTGGAATCTCTGAAAAGGAAAGGCATCGAGATACGTTTGAACGCCTATGCCCTGTCCGTATACGACACTGCCGATGGCATAACATTGACCTATACGGACAATTCCGACAATACCCCCTATTTTTGGGAAGGAGACGCATTGCTGCTTGCCACCGGACGCAGACCGATGACCGACGGTCTCAACCTGCACGCAGCCGGCATACGGACCGACACCCGGGGAGCTGTCATCGTCAATGAACATCTTCAGACCACCGCCCCGCATATATGGGCTATGGGAGACGTAAGAGGCGGAGCCTTGTATGACTATTTATCCCTGGATGATTTCCGCATTATCACCAACCGGTTGTTCGGCAATAAAAAGCGAAAGACCGATGACAGGATTCCGGTTCCATATGTCATTTTTACAGATCCGCCGTTGGCGCATATCGGCATGACCGAAGAGGAAGCCGTAAAACGCGGTTATTCGCTTCAAGTGTCCCGGTTGCCAGCTGCCGCCATACCGCGTGCCCGTACCTTGCAGCAGATAGACGGTATGATGAAAGCCATTGTCAACGCACATACGGGACGCATAATAGGCTGCACCCTGTTTTGTATCGATGCGCCCGAAGTCATTAATTTAGTATCGCTTGCCATGAAGAATGATTTGCATTACAGCATTCTGCGGGATTTCATCTTTACGCATCCCAGTATGAGCGAAGGATTAAATGATTTATTCAAGGCTTTTTAGCATCTTGGGTTTGGCAGTTAAGTGATTAACTTCTATCTTTGCGACCAATCAAAGAGAGAGGGATGAAAACGAAAAGGTACATTGCATACTTTCTGTTCTTCATCAGCATGATTATGCTGATAGTACCTGTCATTCCCCATCATCACCACGAAGACGGCATAATCTGCATGAAAAACGACCTGCCGTCCGACGGGTGCTGCCAGCATCAGGGCCCTTGCAGCGAACATTGCTGCTGCGACACCGGATGCATGACCACCCATTTCTTCCAACAGACACCCAACTCGGACAACAGTAACCTACATCCGTGTTTCGTGTGGGTGAACACATTATTTACCGAACCGCTTCTCAAACTCCTGGCTCTGCCCGAGGAAACGGGTATCAGGCAAGAGTTTGTCTACCTGGAATCTCTTCACGGCACGTTCATCACACGTGCCACAGGGCTTCGTGCGCCCCCTTCCGTCCTTGCTTGACCGATAGTTGCCGGAAACGGTTATCCTGCCGGCATAGGAATGTATGCAACCTGGTTGCACCGACCATTCCCTAATTTTGCATTTCCAAACAAGTAAGGACAAAAACAATTATCATGAAGAAAATTCTATTCATGGGAGTCATAGGATTATTCCTGTTAGGCTCCTGCAACAGCAAGTCCGGTGAAGGACACAATCACGAAACGGAAGAACACGCCCATGCGGGACATGACCACGAAGGGCACGACCATAAAAACGAAGGCCCCGGCCACCACCATGACGACGGACACCACCACGGTGAGGAAGCCGTTGCCGCACATAGCGACGAAATCATATTGCCCCCGGCCAAAGCGCAGGCTGCCGGAGTAGCTGTAAACACCGTCGAACCGGGCGTTTTCAATCAGGTGATTAAAACCAGCGGGCAGGTTATGGCCGCACAAGGCGACGAAAGCGTTGCCGTAGCTACCGTGGCAGGTGTCGTTTCTTTTCACGGAAAAGTCATAGAGGGCATGAGTGTCGGCAAAGGTACTCCCCTCGTGGTACTTTCGTCCAAGAATATGGCGGACGGCGACCCCGTACAAAGAGCGCGCATCGCTTACGAAACAGCCCGAAAAGAGTATGAACGGATGAAAGAACTTCTCCCCAATAAAATCGTTTCGGAGAAAGACTTTGCTCAAGCCCGACAGACGTATGAGAATGCCCGTATCAGCTATGAAGCCGTTGCCAAGAACCATTCGGCCCAAGGGCAGGCGGTAACCTCTCCCATCAGCGGATACGTGAAAAACCTGTTGGTAAAGGAAGGCGATTATGTAACCGTGGGGCAGCCGCTCGTAAGCATCACTCAAAACCGCAGACTGTTCCTGCGCGCCGATGTTTCGGAAAAATACTATCCGTATCTCCGCACCATTGGTTCCGCCAACTTCTGTACTCCCTACAATAATAAGGTATATACACTGAAAGACCTGAACGGCCGCCTGCTTTCTTACGGAAAGGCATCGGGCGATAACGGTTATTATGTGCCCGTCACTTTTGAATTCGACAACAAAGGAGATATCATTCCCGGCTCATTTGTCGAGATATTCCTGCTCTCCTCGCCTATGGAGAACGTTATTTCACTCCCCCATACGGCTCTGACCGAGGAACAAGGCAGCTTCTTCGTATACCTGCAAGTGGATGAGGAAGGATACAAGAAACAACCGGTCACTCTTGGAGCCAATAACGGCGAACGGGTACAAATCCTTTCCGGAGTCAAGGCAGGCGACAAAGTGGTGACTCAAGGCGCTTATCAGGTGAAACTTGCAGGCGCTACCAATGCAATTCCGGCACATAGCCACGAACACTAAACAGTACAGTCATGTTAAACAAGATAATACATTTCTCTCTTCAGAACCGCATACTGGTGCTGGTGGCATCGGTACTGCTGCTGATAGGCGGTACGTATACCGCAATGCACACGGAAGTGGATGTGTTTCCCGACCTGAATGCGCCAACCGTGGTTATCATGACCGAAGCCAACGGTATGGCAGCCGAGGAAGTGGAACAGTTGGTTACTTTTCCTGTTGAAACGGCTGTAAACGGTGCTACGGGAGTACGCCGGGTACGTTCTTCTTCCACCAACGGGTTTTCCGTTGTATGGGTTGAGTTCGACTGGGAAACGGATGTCTACCTGGCACGCCAGATTGTAAGCGAGAAACTGGCGGTTGTCAGCGAATCCCTTCCCTCCAATGTAGGCAAGCCTACGCTTGGCCCGCAATCGTCTATCTTAGGCGAGATGCTGATTGTAGGACTTACCGCCGACTCGACTTCCATGCTCGACCTGCGCACCATAGCCGACTGGACTATCCGTCCGCGCCTTCTTTCTACCGGCGGCGTGGCGCAAGTTGCCGTACTTGGCGGCGACATCAAAGAGTATCAGATTCAACTCGACCCGGAACGGATGCGGCATTATGGCGTAACCCTTACCGAAGTGATGAACGTTACGCGTGAAATGAATCTGAACGCCAACGGCGGAGTGCTTTATGAATACGGAAACGAATACATCGTGCGCGGTGTCATCTCCACCGACCGGGTGGAGCAACTGGCAAAGGCTGTTGTCAAATTGCAGGACGGCAGTGTCCAGCCAGCAACGTCCAATGCTCCGTATTCCGCTTCCCCCATTTTGCTGGAAGACATTGCCGATGTACGTATCGGAGCCAAACTGCCGAAGCTGGGTACGGCTTCCGAACGCGGCAAGCCCGCCGTACTGCTGACTGTGACCAAGCAACCCGCCACAAGCACGCTTGAACTGACCGACAAACTGGAAACATCCCTCAAGGACTTACAGAAGAACCTGCCGCCCGATGTAAAAGTCAGCACCGATATTTTCAGGCAAAGCCGCTTTATAGAAAGTTCCATCGGCAACGTACAGAAATCACTGTTTGAAGGCGGTATATTCGTTGTTATCGTACTGTTCCTGTTCCTTGCCAACGTACGGACTACCGTAATCTCGCTGGTTACACTTCCCTTATCGCTGATAGCTTCGCTGCTGGCGTTGCACTATATGGGATTCACCATCAACACAATGAGCCTCGGCGGTATGGCTATCGCCATCGGTTCGCTGGTGGACGACGCCATTGTCGATGTGGAGAACGTGTACAAACGCTTGCGGGAGAACCGGATGAAACCGGAAGCGGAACGCCTGCCGATACTGGAAGTCGTATTCAACGCTTCCAAAGAAGTGCGTATGCCTATCCTGAACTCCACGCTCATCATCGTGGTAAGCTTCGTTCCTCTGTTTTTCCTGAGCGGCATGGAAGGCCGTATGCTTGTACCTTTGGGCATTGCCTTCATCGTGGCATTGGCAGCTTCTACGGTTGTGGCACTGACGGTGACACCTGTATTGTGCTCCTACCTGCTGGGCAAAGAAAAGATAAAAGACGAAAAGCGTTCCACCGGCGATTCGCCCGTAGCACGCAAGATGAAAGAGTGGTACGGTGCAGCGCTTGCTTTTGTGCTGGGTCATAAGAAGAGCGTATTGGGCGGAACCATCGGTCTGTTTGCAGTGGCGCTTGCCTGCTTCTTCACATTGGGACGCTCGTTCCTGCCGCCGTTCAACGAAGGTTCGTTCACAATCAACATATCATCCCTGCCGGGCATTTCACTGGAAGAGAGCGACAAGATGGGACATCGTGCCGAAGAACTACTGCTTTCCATCCCCGAAATACAAACCGTAGCCCGCAAGACGGGACGTGCCGAACTGGATGAACATGCCTTAGGCGTGAACGTATCGGAAATCGAAGCTCCGTTCGAGCTGAAAGACCGTTCGCGCAGCGAGCTGGTGGCCGATGTACGTGAAAAGCTGGGTACAATTGTAGGCGCCAATGTGGAAATCGGCCAGCCTATCAGCCACCGTATCGATGCCATGCTGTCGGGTACGAAAGCCAATATAGCCATTAAACTGTTCGGCGACGATTTGAACCGCATGTTCGCTTTGGGCAATGAGATAAAGAATACCATTCAGGACATTCCCGGCATTGCCGACCTGAACGTGGAGCAACAGATTGAACGTCCGCAGCTTATCATCGCTCCCAAACGGGAAGTGCTTGCCAAATACGGCATCTCCTTGCCGGAGTTTTCGGAGTTTGTCAACGTATGCCTTGCCGGCGAAACCGTATCCCAGGTATATGAGAAAGGAAAAAGTTTCGACCTCACCGTACGCGTAAAGGATGATTTGCGGGATGAGATGGAAAAGATACGTAACCTGATGCTCGATACCGGCAACGGACAAAAGATACCGCTGAACTATGTAGCGGAAGTACGCTCGGCAATGGGACCTAACACTATCAGCCGCGAGAACGTGAAACGGAAAATCGTAATCTCCGCCAACGTTGCCGACCGCGACCTGCGCAGCGTAGTAAACGACATACAAGAACGTGTGGACGCCTCGATAAAACTGCCGGAAGGCTATCACATCGAATACGGCGGCCAGTTTGAAAGCGAACAGGCTGCAAGCCGCACGCTGGCTTTGACTTCATTCATGTCTATCGTAGTGATATTCCTGCTGCTATACCATGAGTTCCGTAGCGTAAAGGAAAGTGCGATTATCCTTATTAACCTGCCTTTGGCACTGATTGGCGGTGTATTCGCCCTGCTCGTCACAACGGGCGAAATCAGTATTCCGGCTATCATCGGCTTTATTTCGCTCTTCGGTATCGCCACCCGAAACGGTATGCTGCTCATCAGTCATTACAACCACTTGCAGCAGGAAGAGGGATACGGTGTGTACGACAGCGTGATACGCGGTTCGCTGGACCGTTTGAATCCTATCCTGATGACAGCACTGTCCAGTGCGCTTGCATTGATTCCATTGGCACTCAGCGGCGACCTGCCCGGCAATGAAATACAAAGTCCCATGGCAAAAGTTATTCTGGGCGGATTGCTGACTTCCACTTTCCTGAACGGTTTCATCATTCCGATTGTTTACCTGATGATGCACGGAAAGAAAGAAGAGATGCACCCGTAATGGCTCCTGACAGCCATCCCGTTATAACGATCAATAAATAATTTAATAACAGAAGATATGAAGCAACTATTTATATTCACCGCCACCATCCTCGCCTGCATGGGGATGAGGGCGCAGGAAACCGGCATTGACTCCGTGCTTCGCCAGATAGAAGCCAACAACAAGGAGTTGCAAGCCAATGCACAACTTATCTCATCACAGAAGCTGGAGAGCAGGACCGAAAACAACCTACCGGATCCCACCCTCTCATACGCCCATCTCTGGGACTCTAAAAACAGCAATGAAACCGTAGGGGAAATGGTGGTTTCCCAAAGCTTCGACTTTCCCACCTTATACATAACAAGAGGAAAGATGAACCGTCTCAAAACCGGAGCACTGGATGCACAGGCGGCAACCATGCGCCAGCAGATATTGCTGCAAGCCAAAGAAGTGTGCCTGGACATCATCATGCTGCAACACCAGCAAGAGTTGCTCGATGCACGGCTGAAGAATGCAGAGGAGCTGGCTGCCATGTATGCCAAACGACTGGCTACGGGAGATGCCAATGCCCTGGAAACAAATAAAATCAATCTGGAACTGTTGAACGTACGTACCGAATCGCGCATGAACAGTACTGCCTTGAACAATAAAATCAAGGAACTGCTGGTACTGAACGGCAACCAGCCGCTTACTCCCGGGCGTCCCTTCCCCGACGGCCCCGCCGTACCTACCGCCAAAGCCCTCGGACTGACAGACTATCCCCTGGTTCCGTTGCCAACCGATTTCCATCGGGTATGCAGCGAACTGCTTGCCGCCGATCCCTCTCTGCAATCATTCGACAGCGAAAGCGCCGCAGCCCGCAAGTTCATTTCAGCAAGCAAGCAAGGGTGGCTGCCGAAACTGGAGTTGGGCTATCGTCGCAATACCGAATCGGGACATCCGCTGAACGGTGTTGTCGTAGGCTTCTCTTTCCCGCTGTTTTCAAATAAAGGAAAAGTGAAGATAGCCAAAGCCCAAGCCATGAACATCGACTTCCAGAAAGATAATGCAAGAGTAAAAGCAAGCTCCGAATTATGGCAGCTCTACGAAGAAGCCCGTAATCTGGACGCTTCCATGCAGGAATACAAACGGACCTTTCAGGAACAGCAGGACCTGACTTTACTGAAACAGGCTCTTGTAGGCGGACAAATCAGTATGATAGAGTATTTCGTCGAAGTTTCGGTCGTTTACCAAAGCAAAACAAATCTCCTGCAACTGGAAAACCAATACCAGAAAGCAATGGCGCGGATATATAAGAACGAACTGTGATGAAGGTGGAATCAAGTCAAGAATGCACTTTCACCACCGTCTCCGGCAAATAGCCGCTACGGATACGCCACTCCTGCGGATAAAGATTATTGGCACGGTTACCTATATTCTTGACAAAGCCGAGAGGCACATGCTTATATGTCAGCAAAACAACTCCGCGAGGGGCTGCATCCGAAAGGGTGACAGCCTCTTTGCGTAAATAGGCAATGGCCTGTTCATACGATATTTCTTCACAAGGGAAAGCATCCGATACCAATATCCCGCTCACAGCCAAGGCATGACAGGGAATCCAATCCTTGCCTTTCTGTCCGGCAATCTCCAATCCAGCCTGTACAATACGTAAGGACGACTGCAATGCAGACAGTTCCGGAAGATAACATTTTGGGAAAGCGCTGACATTGCCGCCTTTCTGGATAAACTCATACTTATCCGCAGTAAAAATCCACTTCTGCAATATCGCAAGTTGCTCCTTGGAAAGTCCCGGAGTTTGCTTCCCTTTTCCCTGGACTTTACGTCCCTTTTCCCTGGACTTTTCTACTCTGAGCCCTGGAGTTTCAGGAGCAATTGCCAGGGAAACGAGTTGCTTATCCCCGGAGTTTCGAACGCTCATGCCCGGCTTCCGGAGAACTGCCAGAAAGAAGCCCTCTCCCTGCGTCTTATGAGGCAGGAAACGATAAACGGGAAAGGATTCTCCCTGCAACAAGTTACCCGTTATATTCCACTCTTCCGCAACATCGAGCGGAAGTACCTCTGCACCGAATTCATCCCTTATCCAACGGATGTTTTCTTCATTTTCCTTTGTGTTATAAGTACAAGTGCTATATATCAGTATGCCGCCCGGTTTCAGACAAGGCCAGATATCCGCTATGATTCTCCGCTGCCGCTGCCGGCAGATTTCCACATTCTCCGGGCTCCACTCGCTTATGGCAACAGGGTCTTTGCGGAACATACCCTCACCGGAGCAGGGCACGTCCGTCAATATCACGTCGAAGAAATCTTCCAGCGGTGTAAAGTCCGACGGGTCGCTATTGGTAACCACCACATCGGGATGCCCCCACTTGGTCAGATTCTCGGCAAGTATCTGAGAGCGGTTGCGGATAACATCATTGGCTATCAGCAGACTATTGTCGGGAAGGAGGCTTCGGATATGCGTCGACTTACCGCCCGGAGCGGCGCAAAGGTCGAGCATCACTACCGGTTCCTCACCCATATACTGCTTCAGAGCCTGTTCAACAAACATGGATGAGGCTTCCTGCACATAATAACAGCCCGCATGGAACAAGGGATCAAAAGTAAATGTCGGGCGTTCTTCCAGGTAAAAACCGGAAGTACACCAGGGAACGGCATGTTCTCCGGAGCGGAAAGCAAAAGGTTTCAGCGGATTCAACCGGATGCTGACGGATTGCTCCGACTCCAAAGAAGTCACTAATTCCTTATAATCCTCATCTCCCAAAAGAGTGCGGGTATAGTCTGCAAAAGAAACGGGTAGTTCCATAGGTTTTACTTTTTAAATACGCAAAGGTAGTATAAATATTTTGCGGTCGATAATAGCTTTTCTAAAAAAAATGTCGTCTCTTTGCAACTTTCCAAGCAAATGGGTACGTCTAACACACAAAGAAACCTATAAAAACAAAAAACAGCATGATTATGAAACGCATTATCTTCGCACTGACAACCGCCTTAATGCTTTGCACATTGGCACAAGGAAAGAACCGGACCGTTACGGAGAATGACAGTCTGGGAAACAAACAAAGAGTCATAGAATTGAAGGATACCGTGATTGACGGAAAAGCCGTCACGGACACCCTTAGCATCATGACTTACGAAAACAGTTCAAACAGTAACTCAGAAAATGACAATGATTACAAGCATCATAGCAGTGCTTACGATTTCGGCTGGAATATCGGACATGCCACGAGAGACGCAGTCATTGCGATTACAGCCATTGTGTTCGTTTTCGGCTTTCCTTTAATCATCGTATTCATCATCTTTTTCTTCCGCTATAAAAACCGGAAAGCCAAATACCGCCTGGTGGAACAAGCATTAGCCAGCGGACAACCGCTGCCAGAAAATCTGTTTAAAGAAGCCGATTCGACAGATATCCGCAGTAAAGGAATCAAGAATGTGTTCGTCGGTATCGGGCTGTTCATATTCCTCTGGGCCATTACCGAAGAATTCGGACTTGGCTGCATAGGCCTGCTTGTCATGTTCACAGGCTTCGGACAGCTCGTCATCTACTATACGCAGCAAGACAGAGCCCCTAAAAGCAATGATAAATCCGATAATGCAAGAACCGTCTTTCCGGAAAAGAATGCAGAAAAATGAGTCAGCTCAATGATATATCGTTAGTCGCACAGGTCGTGGTGTTTCGCAACACCAGGGCCTTCGACCGGTTAGTAGGAAAGTATCAGTCGTCCGTACGGCGTTTTTTTCTGCACCTGACTTGTGGCGACAGCGAATTGAGCGATGACCTGGCGCAAGATACATTCATTAAAGCATACACCAATCTCTCCTCATTCAAAAACCTGTCCAGTTTCTCCACCTGGCTCTACCGTATTGCTTATAATGTATTTTATGATTATCTTCGCACCCGTAAGGAGACCGACAGTCTGGAAACACTCCGGGTAGACGCTCAATACAGTACGCAGCAAAACGACATAGGGCGGCACATGGACATTTACCGTGCGCTGAATATGCTGAAAGAAACAGAACGGACCTGTATCACTCTTTTTTATATGGAAGACCAAAGTATAGAGAAGATTGCAGACATTACCGGCTACCCGACAGGAACAGTAAAAAGCCACCTGTCGCGGGCCAAAGAAAAAATGGCTACCTACTTAAAACAAAATGGTTATGACGGAAAACAATGATAAACTCCTGATTGATTTCTTTGCCGAAAACCGGCAGGAAATACCCGACAATGGCTTCACCCGCCGTGTGATGCGCCATTTGCCCGACCGTACCCGACGGATTTCACAAGTATGGGTTACGTTCTGTTTCACGCTGGCATTAGTGCTGTTCTTTGTTTTCGACGGATTGCAACAGGTATTGGGTACACTTCGTGAAACACTCACCGCCGCTGCCCAAAGCGGAGTCACCGAACTTGATCCCAAATCTTTATTGGTTGCGGGCATAGTATTACTCTTCCTGCTCTATCGCAAAATATGTTCATTGGCTTAAACGCTTTGGAAATCGCAAACGGTAATTTCCTCATAGAATAAATAAACTTCCTTACAGAACAATACAATCAACCCCTACCTTGTTAATAAAAGGTAAGGGTTGATTTTTTTATAAACAAATGAACATATCTCAATGATATATTGTATATTTGCGAACTCATAAAACTAAATAAACTTATAAAGTTTTGAGACAGATTTCATTCATCATATTATTTACATTTTTTATTGGAAGCGTCCGAGCGCAAAGTACCAGCGATTCTCTTGTAATGAACTACATGCAAGATATGGAAATACCGCTGACTTACAACAATAAAGTCGAACTATTGATGACCGGTCGTGAAAAGTTTATTGATTTATTCGAAACTATCCGCCATGCCCGGCACCACATTCATCTGGAATATTTCAATTTCCGTAACGACTCCATCGCCAATGCCCTTTTCGATTTACTGGCAGAAAAGGTAAAAGAAGGTGTAGAGGTACGTGCCATGTTCGATGCGTTCGGCAACTGGTCCAATAACCAGCCGTTGAAAAAACATCATTTGCAGGCGATAAAGGCACGCGGCATCGAACTCGTCAAGTTCGACCCCATCACCTTTCCCTATATCAACCATGCCATGCACCGCGACCACCGGAAGATAGTGGTTATCGACGGAAAAATCGGCTATACGGGCGGGATGAATATTGCCGACTATTACATCAACGGCTTGCCTAAAATCGGTAAATGGCACGACATACACATGCACATAGAAGGGGATGCCGTACGTTACCTGCAAGGTATCTTCCTGACTATGTGGAACAGGGAAACCGGACAACACATCGGCGGTCCGGCATACTTCCCCAACCTGCCCCAATTTCCGGACAGTATAGCCGAGGAGATTGCAATAGTAGACCGCACCCCGCGGGAAACACCCCGGTCTATCAGCCATGCCTATGCCGTTTCGATAGAAGCTGCTCAAAAAAATATCCAGATAGTAAATCCCTACTTCGTTCCGACGAAATCCATCCGTAAGGCTATCAAGAAAGCGTTAAAGAAAGGTACGGAAGTGGAGATTATGATACCGGCTGTATCGGATATTCCCTTTACGCCCGAAGCCTCTTTTTATATCGCACATAAATTGATGAAACGGGGAGCCAAAATTTACTTGTTCAAGGACGGATTTCACCATTCCAAAGTAATGATGGTAGACAGCACTTTCTGTACGGTAGGCACTGCAAACCTCAACAGCCGCAGCTTGCGCTACGATTATGAGACCAATGCTTTCATCTTCGACCCTTCAACAACGAACCAGTTGAACAGCATGTTCGAGAGGGACAAAAAGAACAGTACCTTGCTCACGCCCGAGATGTGGAAAAAGCGCTCCGGCTGGAAAAAGTTTCTCGGCTGGGTAGGAAATCTGCTGACTCCTTTCCTGTAAATCTTTTATAGCGCAAATTTTCAATATACCGAGAACTTTGTCTACCTTTGGCAAGGCTTTTAATAAGTAACTCCATGAAACAATATTTAGACTTACTCAACCGTGTACTGACTGAAGGCATAGAAAAAAGCGACCGCACCGGAACCGGTACAATCAGCGTATTCGGACACCAGATGCGTTTCAATATGGACGAGGGCTTCCCTTGTCTGACTACCAAGAAACTTCATTTGAAATCCATTATCCACGAACTGCTCTGGTTCCTGAAAGGCGATACAAACGTAAAATACCTGCAAGAGAACGGGGTACGCATCTGGAATGAATGGGCCGATGAGAATGGAGATTTGGGGCATATCTACGGTTACCAATGGCGTTCGTGGCCAGATTACAAAGGCGGAACCATCGACCAAATCAGTGAAGCGGTGGAAACAATCAAGCACAACCCCGATTCACGCCGTATCATAGTGAGTGCCTGGAACGTCGGCGATTTGGACAACATGAATCTGCCGCCTTGCCATGCATTCTTTCAGTTTTATGTAGCCAACGGACGACTCAGTCTGCAACTTTACCAACGCAGCGCGGATATTTTTCTGGGAGTACCTTTCAATATCGCATCGTATGCATTGCTCTTGCAAATGGTAGCCCAAGTTACGGGATTGAAAGCCGGAGATTTTGTACATACCCTGGGAGATGCACATATCTATCTGAACCACTTGGAACAAGTGAAACTCCAACTGAGCCGTGAGCCGCGGGCACTTCCACAAATGAAAATAAATCCGGATGTAAAGAACATATTCGATTTCAAGTATGAAGACTTTGAATTGGTCAATTACAATCCTCACCCGCATATTGCCGGAAAAGTAGCAGTATAGGAAAGAGAGCATCTTCTATCATTAAAAGACCACTTGATTACATCAGACAATATGATTAGCATTATCGCCGCAGTAGACCGACACATGGCTATCGGTTATGAAAACAAACTGTTATTCTGGCTTCCCAATGACTTGAAACGTTTCAAAGCGCTTACTACCGGGAACACCATCATCATGGGACGGAAAACATTCGAATCACTCCCTAAAGGAGCTTTGCCAAACCGACGCAATATTGTATTGTCTACCCGTCCCGACACCCTATGTCCGGGTGCGGAAATCTTTCCTTCTCTTGAAGAAGCTTTGAAGCACTGTGAACAGGATGAACAAATCTATATTATAGGTGGAGCCAGCGTATACCGCCAGGCTTTGCCATTGGCAGACGCACTCTGCCTGACAGAGATAGATGCCGAAGCTCCTCAAGCAGATGCCTACTTTCCGGAAGTATCCCCTGAAATATGGCAAGAAAAAAGCAGGGAATCCCATCCTATAGATGAAAAACATCCCTGCCCTTATGCTTTTGTCAATTATATCCGCCGATAACCGGTAGGATTATTCATCCACATCGTCTATCACTATCGGCATCTGACGTTTAATTGCCTCGTGGAATGAAATCAACGTTTCCGTACGAGACAACCCCAACGGTTGCAATTTATCATGAATAATGCTCAGCAAATGATGATTGTTCCGTGCATACAGCTTAATAAACATATCGTATTTACCGGTAGTAAAGTGACATTCCACGATTTCAGGAATGGCTTCCAGCGCTTTTGTCACGGCATCAAAAGTTGCGGGATCTTTTAAATAGATTCCGATATACGCACAAGTCTCATATCCTATCTTTTCCGGATCTATGACATATTCCGACCCTTTCAATATACCCAGATTTGTCAGTTTCTGAATACGTTGGTGAATAGCTGCTCCGGATACATTACAAGCTCTGGCAACTTCGAGGAAAGGAATACGCGCATTATCGGCAATCAGCTGCAATATCTGCTCGTCTAAAGTATCCAATTGATGATGTCCCATTTCTAATCTCAATAATTAATTAAATAAATTATTTTACCGTATTCCGCTACGGCAATGTGCAAAGTTAGCGATTTTTTCATGAATAAAAATACGAATTATAACTTTTCTTGCTAAAAAGAGAATAATCATATATTCAGAGACTGCCAGGATTATTATATAACACACAGACAAAAAGATGTAACATACTTTTGAAGCAGATTAATACAAAATGTATTCCTTTGTAATAGAAAACACAAATCATGAAAAACATAATTAAATTATTTACAAATATGAAAGCCACTTTAATTTCTTTAGCATTTTGCTCGTTACTCTCGACAACTTCCTTATCACAAGAATTATCATTGAACATGCCTATCATCCAAACCAAGTACACTGCCGACCCGGCTCCTATTGTATACAATGACACTGTCTATCTTTTTACCAGCCACGATGAGGATGATGGAGAGAATTTTCACATGAAGGATTGGCTCCTCTATACTTCTACCGATATGGTGAACTGGCAAGATCGTGGCGCCGTAGCCTCTCTCAAAGATTTCAAATGGTACAAAGGCGATAACGGTGCTTGGGCACAGCAAGTAGTTCACCGCAACGGCAAGTGGTATATGTATTGCCCCATTCATGGAAACGGCATTGGTGTACTAGTGTCAGACTCCCCTTACGGTCCTTTTAAAGATCCCATAAACAAGCCGCTGGTATGGCAAAAGGAACACTGGTATGATATTGACCCCACAGTATATATTGATGATGACGGTCAGGCCTATATGTATTGGGGTAACCCGAATCTCTATTGTGTGAAACTGAATGAAGATATGATTTCCTACTCAGGCGAAATCATGGAGTTACCCCATATTGAGGATTATCAGGAAGGTCCTTGGTTCTATAAGCGCAACGAACACTACTATTTAGCTTTTGCCTCTACATGCTGTCCTGAGGGTATCGGCTATGCCATGAGTAAAAACCCGCTTGGACCATGGGAGTATAAAGGGCATATAATGGACCATACACCACGGACTCGTGGCAATCACCCTGGTATCATCGATTACAAGGGTAAATCTTACTGCTTTGGTCAAAACTATGATATCTTCCGTTTGGAAACAAGCCGTCACGCAGAACGTCGCTCGGTGTCGGTTGCTGAAATGGAGTATAACCCTAACGGCACCATCCGCATGCTGCCTTATTTTCACGAATGTAAATTGGAACAGATTGAGAAATTCAATCCCTATCGTAAAGTAGAAGCAGAAACGATGGCTTGGGGCTTCGGACTGAAGACCACTCCCAAGAATATCTGGAGTCACGAACGCTGGAACCAACTGGTAACAAGTATAGATGACGGCGAATACCTAATGGTGAAAGGTGTTGATTTTGGAAAAGGAGCCAAGACGTTTAAAGTCTCCGCTTCTGCTCACCTATATGGCGGCATATTGGAAATTCACATCGACCAAAAAGATGGTCCATGTGTCGGCACAGTGAATATATCACATACGAAGAGTGAACTTCGCGAGTTTACGACGTCTGTTGTGAACTTGAACGGCGTACACGATCTCTATTTTGTTTTTAAAGGTGGGAAAGAACTGAAAAAGAACCTATTTATGTTGGACTGGTGGGCATTCGAGTAAAGAACAGCCATTAGCACAATCGTGTACTTCCCAATACACTGTAATTCAAGTCACTCATTCACAGAAATAAAGCATAGAACATGACACGAAAAACACTGTTTTTATTCGTTTTGCTGATTGGTTGCTTTACGGCCTTTGCCCAAAATGATTCTCTTAAAAGCAATCGTGTGAATATCGAATTGCCAACAGGAAAGCTTTCTTTACAACCGCTCAATCAGAATACGGTGCGCGTAAGGTTCACCAAAGGACAGGCTGTTCCAAAAGAAGAATTAATCTATACAGAAGATGTAGCGTCTCCTGCATATAAAGTGAAAGAGAATAATACCTCACTGAAACTTTCACTTGAGAAAATGATTGTAGTTTATGACAAACAGCGTCATACACTGACTTTTACCGATGATAAAGGGCAAATTATCTTGCAGGAAAAAGAAGGAGGGCGTTTATTGAAAAGTTCTACTGTTCAAGGCGAACCGGCCTTTTTAGCCGAACAACATTTCTTATCACCGGCTGATGAATACTTGTTTGGCACCGGACAATTTCAAGATGGCTATTTAAATGTGCGGGGACTGAGCAGACGCCTTACACAAGTTAATACACAGATCGCAATTCCTTTTATTCTTTCCAACAAGGGATATGGCATTTTGTGGAACAACTATGGTCTGACAGACTTTAATCCTGCTGACGAGTCTGTAAAGTTATTACCGGTAAAGACAGAGGGACAAGCCGTTACAGTGGACGCGACAAGTACAAAAGGCAATAAACGTGAGACTCGTCTCTTCAAGTCATTCACAGCAACATTCAGTGTTCCGGCCGACGGACAGTACGGATTGCTGTTGGATGTAGGGCAGCGTATGGCACGCAAACATTACATCGCTATTGATGGAAATAAAATTGTCGATGTGAATAATTTGTGGCTCCCTCCTACAACTTCCGTTATAGTAGAATTATCGAAAGGAGAACATACTGTTGAAGTACAGGGCGTAAAAGAAGATTCCCCCATATTATATTGGAGACAAGTAACTGATGAGACTGTCTTCCGTTCTCCGGTAGCACATTCTTTGGACTATACCGTATTCTCCGGAAATGCCGATGAAATAATAGCCGGTTACCGTCAGCTGACAGGCAAAGCGCCTATGTTGCCGCTTTGGGCATTAGGCTATATTCATTGCCGGGAACGTTATAATACACAAGCGGAGCTGTTGGAAAATGCACATGAATTTAGGAAACGGAAGCTCCCTGTGGATGTGATCGTACAAGATTGGCAATGGTGGGGAAAGTACGGGTGGAATGCCATGCAATTCGATGAAAACAAATATCCGGATCCCGGCAAAATGGTACGTGAGCTTCATAACATGAACATACACCTGATGTTGTCCGTTTGGTCTAAAATAGATAAGCAATCGGCACTTGGAAAGCAAATGGAGTCTAAAGGTTTTTACATTCCCGGCACAGATTGGATTGATTTTTTCAATCCTGATGCAGCAGCTTTTTATTGGCATAATTTTAGCAGTAAACTATTGAAGCCCTACAAAATTGATGCGTGGTGGCAGGACGCTACCGAACCGGAAAATGATGATTTACTGAACCGGCGAATAAACAATGGGGAAACCCCTGGTGAATTCTACCGCAATGTTTATCCGCTTTTTGTGAATAAAACCGTCTATGAAGGCTTACGTAAGGATGACCCGGATCGGCGTGCTATGATATTAACCCGAAGCGGGTTCTCTGGTATACAACGATATGGTGCAGTAACATGGTCGGGAGACGTAGGCAATGACTGGGAAACACTTCGTCGGCAAATAGCTGGCGGATTAGGGCAAATGGCTGCCGGTCTGCCTTGGTGGACCTATGATGCAGGCGGCTTTTTCCGCCCTTCCGACCAGTATACGAATAAAGATTACCAAGAACGAATGTTGCGTTGGATACAGGCCGGAACCTTCCTGCCATTGATGCGTATTCATGGTTATATGAGTCAGACAGAGCCTTGGCGGTACGGAGAACAAGTGGAACACATTGTTTCCGACTTTTTAGACCTACGTTATCGCCTATTACCCTATATATATTCACATACTGCATTAGTTTCACACCAAGGAGGTACTTTCATGCGTCCGCTGATATTTGATTTTTCACAAGATAAGGAGGCTTTGAAACAGCAGAATGAGTATATGTTTGGAAACTCCTTACTGATTAATCCCATAACCCAAAGCAATGTACAAAGCTGGAAAACCTACCTTCCTGAACATGCGGCAGGATGGATTGATTTTTGGAATGGAAAGGCCTATGAGGGAGGACAATACGTGGATATTCCGGCATCAATAGAGAAAATCCCGGTATTTGTAAAAGCCGGTACCATATTACCGTTAGGCATGAAAAAGCAATATGCTTCGGAAAATCTTAGCGCCCCCTTAGAGATACACATTTATCCGGGTGAAGACGCTTCATTCATTTTATACGAGGATGAGGGAGATAATTACAATTATGAAAAAGGAGCATATAGCAACATCCGTTTTAACTGGAATGACCGTAAACGAGTATTGACGATAGAAGAACGACAAGGAGAATATCCCGGCATGCAGGCCAACAGGACTTTCCGTATCATAAGTCCGTCTGCGGAAAAAACAGTCGTATATCAAGGTAAAAGGCTGAAAATCCAATTGCCATAACCTATTGCAAGAATAAAAAAGTGTTTGTTTAACGATACAAGAAAATAAAAAACGATATGTATTTACCAAGACATATATGGTTTGTACTAGTTGTCATCATGATCAGCTCATGCAGTACAGAAACATTGGATGTAACCTCTCCTACCGGTAAACTAGGAGTTACAGTGGAGCCTATGGAGGGAAAGGCTTATGACAAGATTACTTTTTCTGTGAACTATGACGGAAAAACTATCCTTTCCCAAACAGAACTGGGGTTGGAAACAGACGTTCAGAAGTTTTATGGAAATTTGAAGCTGAAATCTGTTTCTAAGACAAAACGAATCGTCGATGATTACAAGATGATAACGGGAAAACGCAGTCATTGTATCAATGAAGCCTTTGAAAGGACCTATTCTTTTGAAAACCAAGAAGGAAACACTTTGGATATTACATTCAGAGTATATGACAATGGGGTCGTTTTCAGATATGAAATTAATACTATTGCAGACAAAGAATATGTCGTTGATGAATATACGGCATATAATATTCCGCAAGGAGCCAAAAGATGGATGCAGCAATACGACCCCGGATACGAAAAGTTTTTTCCGGTATCAACAGATGGAAAACTCCCCGACCGTCCCAAAGTTAACTCTTGGGGATATCCCGGACTCGTAGAGTTGCAGGATTCTGTATTTATGCTGATAACAGAAGCAAATATCAGACGTGGACATTGCGGTTCTCTTTTATTCAACGGTGATAACAATGACAGATACCAAGTGAAACTTGCCGATAAAAAACAGGTCGCTGAAAGAACATGGGTTTCTCCTTGGAGGGTACTCATTATAGGAGGTTTGTCCGATATTGTGGAGTCAACACTGGTAACTGACGTCTCTGACCCTTCTAAAGTAGAATATACAGAATGGATAAATCCCGGCATGGTGTCCTGGATATACTGGGCATATAATCATGGCTCTAAGGATTATCAAAAAGTCAAAGAGTATATTGATTTGGCAGCTGAAATGCATTGGCCTTACAACTTGATTGATTGGGAATGGGATGAAATGAGCAATGGAGGCAATCTTCAAGATGCTGTGAAGTACACTTTAAACAAGGGTATTAAGCCTTTGCTATGGTATAACTCAAGTACAAACTGGATTGGTCCCGGTCCCTTGTTCCGTTTAAATAAAAAGCAAGACCGGGAAAAAGAATACGCATGGCTGAGCGAAATGGGAATTGCCGGTATTAAAGTAGACTTCTTCTCGGGTGACAGTGTTTCTACCATGAATTACTATATAGATCTGCTCGAAGATGCCATAAAATATAAACTAATGCTTAATTTTCATGGGGCTACTATTCCGCGAGGGTGGCAACGTACATATCCCCACATGATGTCGATTGAGGGGGTATATGGCGCCGAATGGTATAATAACGCTCCAATATTAACCAATCGGGCTGCCGAGCATAACGCGACTTTGCCTTTTACAAGAAATGTTGTAGGGCCGATGGATTATACTCCGGGAACTTTTTCCAATTCTCAACATCCTCATATTACTTCATATGCCCATGAACTGGCATTGCCGGTCATTTTTGAATCAGCGCTGCAGCATATGCCGGACAGACCCTCTGTTTATTATGGCTTACCGGAACCAGTGAAGAGACTTTTGTCAGAACTGCCTGTTGCTTGGGATGATACAAAATTATTAGCCGGTTATCCGGGAGAAGAAGTAATCCTGGCACGTCGTAAAGGCAACGTATGGTATATTGGAGGCATCAATGGCACTAATGAAACAAAAACACTTCATATATCATTGGATAAAATAGCTGTTAACGGTAAGAAAATCTCTATATTCAAAGATGGTATAGATAACAAGCATTTTTCCATTGAAGAAAATATCCCTTTGGCAAATGTTAAATCAGACCTGACAATAGAGTGTTTGCCACGTGGTGGTTTTGTAGCCGTCATAAAATAATCCAAATCCCATAGTAGACATTTATTATATTTCGGTATTATCACATTTAATATAAATGATAGATATGGAATTCAAAATAGAGTTTTATGTCTATCATTTATATTAAATGTGATAATGCCGAAATAATCGTATATTTGTGAAATGATTAAATTATTATAGACATGAAAAAGCATATCTTATTCTTACTCTGTTTAATAGCCGTAGCATCTACCCGCGCACAAGTCTTTGCCGACCATTTTGCAGATAAAACCCTTCGCGTCGATTATATCTTTAACGGCAATGCATCCGGGCAAGCTATCTGTCTGAACGGGTTATCCGCTCTCCCCACCTGGGCAGGAAGAAAGCATCATCTGGCGGAACTCCCGTTGCAAGGCAACGGGCAGATTATTATGCGCAATGCAGCCAGCGGAAAGACTATTTATACTACCTCTTTCTCCTCACTCTTCCAGGAATGGCTGGAAACGGACGAAGCCCGGAATGTAACTAAAGGATTTGAAAATACATTTCTCCTTCCCTACCCTCTTCAGCCGGTTGAAATAGAAATAACCCTGCTCGACCCACGCCGCAATGTCCGCGCGTCCATGAAACACATCGTGCATCCAAACGATGTATTGATAGAGCAAAAAGGAAATTCACACATCACACCGCATAAATACCTGCTGCACAACGATAGTCCGGAAAAGTGCATCGATGTAGCTATTCTTGCAGAAGGATATACACTCCAAGAAATACAGACATTCTATGAAGATGCAGATATCGCTTGCAAAAGCATTTTCGACCACGAACCTTTCAAATCCATGAAGAAACGGTTCAATGTAGTAGCCGTAGCCAGTCCTTCCACAGATAGCGGAGTCAGCGTGCCAAGATTGAACGAGTGGAAACATACTGCCTTCGGTTCACATTTCAGCACGTTCTATTCCGACCGTTATTTAACAACATCACGCGTAAAAGCAATTCATGATGCTTTAGCCGGAATACCCTATGAACACATTATCATATTGGCTAATACAGAAGAATATGGTGGTGGCGGTATCTATAACTCATACACCCTCACAACAGCCCATCATCCGATGTTCCGGCCGGTAGTAGTACATGAATTCGGACACAGTTTCGGCGGACTTGCCGATGAATACTTCTATGATAATGATGTTATGACCGATACCTACCCCTTGGATATAGAACCGTGGGAGCAGAACATCAGTACACAAGTGGACTTTGCAGCCAAGTGGAAGGACATGCTTAGTGAAAATACTCCCGTTCCCACTCCGGCAGAGGTAAGCGAAAACTATCCGACAGGCGTGTATGAAGGCGGCGGTTATTCAGCGAAAGGGATCTTCCGACCGGCAGAGAATTGCCGCATGCGCACCAATGAATATCCGGCTTTCTGCCCTGTGTGCCAACGCGCTCTTCGCAGAATTATTGAGTTTTATACCGAATAAAAAACAAATTTTAAAGAACCTGCTTATGATTAAATTTCAACGCATCACCACCACAGATGCAGCCTTGTACAAGTACATGGAGCAGTTGATGACTGCTTCTTTCCCTTCTGAAGAATATCGTCCATTGGAAGAATTGCGTAATTATACAGATAGCAAACCGCATTTTTACTGTAACATTATTCTCCATCAAAATACTCCGGTAGGCTTTATTACCTACTGGGATTTCGGACATTTCTGCTATGTAGAGCATTTTGCCATTGACCCGTCTCAACGCAATGGAGGCCATGGCAAAAACGTTTTAAACCAATTATGTCACCAGCTAAAGAAACCCATTATCCTGGAAGTGGAAATGCCGGAAGAAGAAATGGCAATACGCCGAATCAATTTCTACAAACGGCAAGGTTTTACATTATGGGAAAAGCCGTACATGCAACCGCCTTATAAATCCGGAGATGATTACCTTCCCATGCTATTAATGGCTTATGGCGATTTAGAATGCGATAAAGACTTCGAACAGGTTAAAAAGTGCATCTATCGGGAAGTATACAATACTAAATAAATAGGAAACTCATTCTTTTAAGGTTCCCATACATAAGAAAATAAAGGTCGCTTGTAAAAACAGGCGACCTTTATTCAATATAGTCTGAACTAACTTTACTGACGCGGCTGCGCAGAATAGTTAATCTTCAATGCATACGCTTTACGAAGAGCCTCTTTGATATCTGTTACGATACCCATTTTCGTATCTTGGTCAACTTTCAAAGACACTGTCATCTGCGGCTGATCCTCTTCCTTCATACTGGCACGTTCACCAATAATATAGTCTTGGATTGCTGCAACTTCAGCATAACTGTCATTCAACTGGATACGGCTTTCATTACCTAATTTCTTACGGAATTCAGCAGTAGGTTTTCCTACATAGATAAACGTAACCAAAGACTTCTTTTCAAGTTTTTCCAACTCTGTAGCTTGCGGAACCTTAAACTCAACCTTTAATGTTACCTCACGCATAGTTGTTACAATCATGAAGAAGAACAACAGGGTGAAGATAAGGTCAGGCAGAGAAGAAGTGTTCAACGCCGGCATTTCTTTTTTACCAGTCTTATTAAATTTTCCCATTACTTCTTATCTCCGTATTTTTTAGGTTCTGCCTCAGAGATCTTCTGAGGATAAATGTCACGAATTGCTTTTTGTTGATCGTCATTCAAATCAACATAGTTCTTTTGCCATTTTTCCTGAGCCAACTCATCACGTAACTCATTGTATGCTGCAACCAGCTCGTTTTGTACAGCAAGATATGCCTTATAAGAAGAACCACGGTCGCAACGCAAAGAAATTACATGCTTTTCCGTAATCATCATGTTACCAAAGAAAGGAATATCCTTTGCATGTTTTTCCGGTTTGGTTTCATCGTTATACGGATTGGCAATAAATTCTTTTGCTTTAGCACGTAACTGATCTGTTGTGATATAATCGTTTCCGCACATCAACTGGTCGTTCATATTCAGGAAGACCTGCAACACGTTGCGTTCCTTCAACTTAATATCGTCATTCTTTTGGTTCTGCTCCGGTGGTGGCGGCAAACGTCTTGCCAAACCACGGTCAGTATCCATTGACGTTGTAATCAAGAAGAAGATCAACAACAGGAAAGCAATATCCGCCGTAGAACTTGAGTTAATATCAGGAACTTTTCTTTTTCCTTTTGCCATTGTAATTACTCTTTAAATTGAGTTATCTCAATTGATTATGATAATTTCTTCTTAATACTACTAAAGATGATAGCAAGCACTGTTGCACCAAACAGGATGTAGATAGAATAAAGGAACATATCAGTGATCTTCAACCAGAACGGAACATTGTCCGTACCGTCATAACCCGGGATATTAAGCGGTTCATCACTACCCATAGCCCATGCTATAACAACAACTGCAACCAATACGATTACACCGATCAAAGACTTCAATGCATTTCCCGGATTATCTTTCAAGGCAGTTCCGAACTGGAACAGGAAAGCAGCCACTGTAGCAACGACAGCGATACCAAACAAACCGTACATCAAGAAGAGCAGTGCATCGGTTTGGGCGGGTTGCCACATTTCAGAGTCAACGCTCATAAGTACTGCATCGCCCTGAGCATCTCCACCGAAGTAGAACAAGCCCAACACTACCAGAATGGCAGCGAACATTACGTACAGTACGTAGTATGATACTTTATATGATAACTTAGCCATTTTACTTATTTTTTGTATTTCAAGTCATATTTGATAACCATATCCAACAGTGAGATAGAAGAATCTTCCATTTCGCTGGTCAAAGCTTCAATCTTAGACAGGATATAGTTATAGAATACCTGCAGAATCAAAGCAACGATCAAACCGAAGATAGTTGTAATCAAGGCAACCTTCATACCACCTGCTACAACCGTCGGAGAGATATCACCTACTTGTTGGATCTTATCAAATGCCTGCACCATACCGATTACAGTACCCAAGAATCCTAATGACGGAGCCATTGCGATAAACAGTGTGATCCAAGAGCAACCTTTTTCCAGGTAACCAGCCTGTACACCACCGTAAGATACAACTGACTTTTCAACTACATCGATACCCTGATCGATTCTCATCAAACCCTGATAGTAGATAGAAGCGATAGGACCTCTTGTGTTGCGTGCAATGTCTTTGGCAGCTTCAACATCACCTTTTTCCAAAGCAGCTTCGATAGCGGCAATAAACTTCTTGGTGTTGATTTCAGCCAAACTCAGGTAAATGATACGCTCGATACAGAAAGCAAGACCGATAACCAATGCGATGGCAACCAAACTCATGAAAGATGCAGTACCTTCAATAAATTTAGTCTTGATTTCTTTGTGAATACCGCCTTCTTCAGCTACAACAGGAGCGGCAGCTTCATCAGCAGGAGCTGCTTGTGCTGCAGGAGCAGCTTGTTCTGTTTGTTCAGCAGCAGGAGCATCTTGAGCCTGAGCAAGTTGAGTTGAGCCAAATGTTAAGACTCCCATCACAGCAACAATTGCAAATAACTTTTTCATTGTGTGTCTAATTTTTAAGATTAATTAATTAAATTACTTATTATGTTTATTTATTGTTCTTCTCTTATTTTAAAACTTCGCGGAGAGACGGGGATTCGAACCCCGGATACCCTTTAGGGGTATACACGCTTTCCAGGCGTGCCTCTTCAACCACTCGAGCATCTCTCCAATCAACATCTGTTCTGAAATCGGGTGCAAATTACAAAAAAAATGCGAACCGCGAGCGTTTTCAGCTACAAATGTATTCTTTTTTTTGTTCTTCCACTGCATTCTCAAAGTTTTATCCGCAAGAAAATCTCAAAATTAATAAACTTTAAAATCTTCGGAACGTTATTTGAGCATTCCAAACACTTTTAAAGCGTTTTCAGAAGTGATACGGCCTATTTCTTCAGGCGAATTTCCGTATATTTCCGCTACTTTTAACAGAGTATCCTTTACATTCGCACTCTCGTTTCTTTTACCCCGGTTCGGCACGGGAGTTAGATAGGGAGAATCGGTTTCAAGAACAATCCGTTCCAAGGGGATATTTTGCAAAACTTCCGGCAATCCCGATTTCTTAAATGTCACCACACCGTTAATCCCAATGAAGAAATTAGAAAACTCCAGCATACGGAATGCCTCTTCCCGTGTTCCCGTAAAGCTATGGAAAATCCCCCTTAGAGAAGACGTTTTATACGGTTTCAATATATCATATATATAGTCGAACGCCTCCCGGCAATGAATCACTACGGGTAATCCATACTCCAACGCCCACCGCACCTGCCGTTCAAAGGCAATCTGCTGTTCCTTCAGGTAAGTTTTATCCCAATAAAGATCCATGCCTATTTCACCGATTGCGACATAGCCGTCCGGCATTGCCAGATGTCCGGCCACAACAGCCAGTTCCTTCTCATAACCGGCATCCACGGAAGTGGGATGCAGCCCTATCATCGGAAAACAATACCCCTTGTACTCCGAACAGACCTTAAGCATGGGTTCAATAGTGGTACTGTCTATATTGGGCATAAAAATATGGGTGACTCCTGCTTCCCGGGCGCGCATCATCACCTGCTGCAAATCCGATTGGAAGTCCTCCAAAAAAAGGTGGGAATGTGAATCTACTAATTTCATTTTGCAATCTCTTCTTTTTCACCGGTACGGTAATAATAAATCAAACCATAAGCGCGACACAACTCCAGACGTTTTTCATTCGGCATAACCTCTGCGTATTTCCGCTCCACCTGGTTCCAGATATCCAGAATCAGAGCATCGGCTTCGGAGCGCATGGAAGCAAGAGCTTCCAGACTGCGCGCTGTCAGCGCCTGCAAGTTCCTCTGTCTCTCGTAGCTCTCCATGAAAATATCATAATGTACCCTGACTTTGGCAATGGTAGGATTATAAATAGGAATTCCGCCCTGAGAAATGCGCCGGCTCTCGCCTTCCACTATTTTACGTCCCCACTCTGCAAGGGCTGCCTCCGTAGACAAATCCGGAACATTATTGTTTCTCATATCCAAGCCGTAGAACTCCTTATGAACGGTACGCACCTCCGAACGAATCACTGCCAGATTCAGTACCTGGATAAAATGCGATATGTAAAGACGGGCAGTCTTTACATTTGCCTGATGCTTACGTCCCGCCTTTGACTGACGCTCAAAACATTCCACATAATACGAATGCGCCGCTTCAAACTTTACCAGGAAATTCCGGGCATCCGTAAGTACCTTCAGAGACACAGCCAAATCATACACATTATATGTGTCACCTTTGGCAACAACGGCTTTCAACGCACGTATTCTTGCCTGATCTGTATTTGGTAATCTTCTGTAAGGCATTCTAATCGGCTACTGACAATTACACTTCCCGGTACATCAACTCCTTTATAAGCTTATCCAGTTCTCTTTTCCTCTCAGCCGTCACATTCACGGCAGCCAGGCTCTCCAAAGCCTTGTTGTTGTATTCCGACATTTTGTTTTCACAAAGGAGTTTAACCCCTATCCGGTTATACAAACCGGTTACAGCCTCTATCTTCTCAGCCGGGTCAAAGTCCGTAACGGTTATCCAATGCTTCAATTGCGCAGCCTGCTCCTTATCCGCATGTTCCAAGGCCTTTATCAACATATAGGTTTTCTTGTTGCACAGGATATCCCCACCTATATTTTTACCAAATACGGCAGTATCACCGTACACATCCAGCAAATCGTCTTTCAGCTGAAAAGCGACACCCATATTCATGCCAAAGTCATACAGCCGTTCCGCATCTTCAGCAGAGGCACCGCCCAACAATGCTCCGATTTTCAAACTTGCCGCCAGCAGCACGGATGTTTTCAGACGAATCATCTCCAGGTATTCCTCCTCCTTCACATCGCTCCGCTGCTCAAAATCCATATCCATCTGCTGACCTTCGCAAATTTCAAGAGCCGTCAGGCTGAACAAATCCATCACAGCCTTCAAATGTTCGGCCGGACATTCCGCCATAAACTGATAAGCCAGCACCAGCATTGCGTCACCCGAAAGGATAGCCGTATTATCATTCCATACCTTATGCACCGTTTCTTTTCCGCGGCGTTTATCGGCACGGTCCATCAGGTCGTCATGCAGCAATGTATAATTATGATAGACCTCGATGCCTGTTGCCGGTGAGAATACCGGCCTGACATCTTCCTTATAAAGATTATAAGCCATCAGCATCAGCACGGGGCGGATTCTTTTTCCACCCATGGACAAAACATAGGCAACCGGGTCGTACAACCCTTTCGGAGTACGTTCAAACTGCAAATCCGCAATATGGGAATTTATTTTATCGAGAAGTTCGGAAGCTGTAAACATAAGTATTTCAAATTAGGAATGGCAGAGAATGAAAAGAGGCTGCCTAAAAGCAACCTCTTTACGCGATATTTAAATATATTAACTAAAAAAAACAAAATTACTGCAAGCGGAACATCACAGGCACTGTGTATTTAACACGTACCGCTTTACCACGCTGCATACCCGGTTTCCATTTCGGCATGGAGCTGATCACACGGATTGCCTCTTTATCCAAATACGGGTCAACACCTCTAAGCACTTTAGCATCTACGATACTACCGTCTCTGTTAACAACGAACTGTACGGTTACACGACCTTGAGTTCCGTTTTCCTGAGCGATAGTAGGATATTTGATGTTCTTGCTCAAATACTGCATCAAACCAGCCATACCACCATTAGGGAATTCCGGCATCTGTTCTACTACCTCGAAGATAGTTTGTTCTTCCGGTTCTTCCTCTTCAACAGCTACGGGAACATATTTGATTTCCACAGCCTGATTGGTTTCTTCAGATGTAGCTATCGTGGTTTCCTCCACATCTGCGTCGTCATCCACGATTGTCAGGGTTTCTGCAATCGACGGAGCTTCGGGGGGCGGTGGAGCCACCTGCTCGGGTTGTTCCGTAATCGGAATGATTTCCTCTTCAAATACAAGGTCGGTAATTGCCTGGCTCGTATCAATCTTGATATCACGTTTTGTCCATTCGAATGCAACGAACATAAACGCGAGCACAATCACGTAACCGACAAGCAGCCAAGTCGACTTTTTGTTCTCCAAGTCTGCCTTAGGTGTCTTTTTAATTTCCATAATTTATACTATAATTATTAGTGTTTCTCATTTTGGGCAAATATAGCACTTTTCCCACGATTGTTCTTGCCCGGCTGTGTTTTTTTACACAATAAACAAGGCATTTTTATTTTTTTAATTCTTCAAAAGCCTTCGTCAGCTTTTGTAGCGCAAAAGTAACGAGATATTTTAAAAATACCGTATCTTTGGCAAGAATTTTAAATGAAACGTTCAAAAAAATCTACCGAGAGAGAGATTCCTATATAAATTATGGTATAAAATCATTTCATATGAAAAAGATAACAATCGCAATCGACGGCTTCTCTTCGTGCGGAAAAAGCACAATGGCCAAGGACCTCGCCCGTGAAATCGGCTATATTTATATCGACAGCGGAGCCATGTACCGTGCCGTCACTTTATATAGTATGGAGAACGGTATCTTCACAGCCGAGGGCATCGATACGGAAAAACTGAAAAAGCAGATCAACAGCATCCGCATATCCTTTCAGCTGAACCCGGAAACGGGACGTCCCGACACCTACCTGAACGGCATCAATGTGGAAAAGAAAATCCGCACAATGGAAGTATCCTCCCGCGTCAGTCCCATTGCCGCCCTCGACTTTGTGCGCGAAGCAATGGTAGCCCAACAACAGGAAATGGGCAAAGCCAAAGGCATTGTCATGGACGGTCGCGACATCGGCACTACCGTATTTCCGGATGCCGAACTTAAGATATTCGTAACTGCCTCTCCCGAAATCCGTGCACAGCGCAGATACGATGAACTGAAAGCCAAAGGAGAGGAAGCCGGTTTCGACGAAATCCTGGAGAATGTGAAGCAGAGGGATTATATAGACCAGAACAGGGAAGTGAGTCCGCTCCGCAAAGCCGACGACGCACTGCTGCTCGACAACAGCCACATGACCATTTCCCAACAAAAGGAATGGCTGGCAGAACAGTTCGAAAAAGTGTGCAAATCATAACGCAAAAAGCTGCAATATGGCAAAAGTGGAAATAGACGAAGGTTCCGGCTTCTGCTTCGGGGTAGTTACCGCAATCAATAAAGCAGAAGAAGAGTTATCCAAAAGCGGAACATTATACTGTTTGGGAGACATTGTGCACAACAGCCGTGAAGTGGAGCGCTTGAAAGCAATGGGGCTTATCACCATCAACCACGGGGAGTTCAACCGCCTGCATAATGCCAAAGTTTTATTGCGGGCACACGGCGAACCGCCCGAAACCTATATAACCGCCAGGCGCAACAATATTGAAATAATCGACGCCACTTGTCCGGTGGTTCTCCGCTTACAAAAGAAAATCAAGCAGGAGTATATCCAGGAAGACAATGAGGACAAACAAATCGTCATATACGGAAAGAACGGACATGCAGAAGTCCTGGGACTGGTGGGGCAAACCACAGGAAAAGCAATTGTTATAGAAAAGCTGGAAGAAGCCAAGTCACTGGATTTCAGCAAGAGCATACGCCTCTACTCGCAAACCACCAAGTCGCTGGATGAATTTCAAAAAATCGTGGAATACATAAAAGAACATATATCCTCCGATGTCACTTTCGAATATTACGACACCATATGCCGGCAAGTAGCCAACCGCATTCCCAACATCCGGAAATTCGCAGCTTCGCACGATTTGGTATTCTTCGTCAGCGGCAAGAAAAGTTCCAATGGAAAAATCCTGTTCAACGAATGCAAGAAGGTAAATCCCAACTCGCACCTTATCGACAGTGCGGAAGAGATAGACAACCGGTTACTCATTGGCACAGAGTCCATTGGTATTTGTGGAGCCACTTCCACTCCCAAATGGCTGATGGAAGAAATATCCAAGGCAATAAAATCACGAATTTAAAAAGCTTTTGTTATCTTTGCGAGCAGATTTTTTAAGGTAATTATTAACACTAAATAAAGAGATTGTTATGGGAACAATTAAGTGTATCGGTATTTTAACATCGGGCGGCGACGCTCCGGGAATGAATGCGGCTATCCGTGCGGTAACACGTGCGGCTATCTACAACGGACTTCAGGTTAAAGGCATATATAGAGGTTACAAAGGCTTGGTAACCGGTGAAATCAAAGAATTCAAGAGCCAGAATGTAAGTAACATCATCCAATTGGGCGGTACTATCCTGAAAACAGCGCGCTGTAAAGAGTTTACCACGCCCGAAGGACGGCAGATAGCATACGATAACATGAAGAAAGAGGGTATCGATGCCCTGGTGGTTATCGGTGGCGACGGCTCTCTGTCCGGTGCACGCATCTTTGCGCAAGAATTTGATGTGCCCTGTATCGGTCTGCCGGGAACCATCGACAACGACCTGTACGGAACGGATACCACAATCGGTTACGACACCGCCCTGAATACGATTTTGGATGCCGTAGACAAAATCCGCGACACCGCAACTTCTCACGAACGTCTTTTCTTCGTCGAGGTTATGGGACGCGATGCCGGTTTCCTTGCCTTGAACGGCGCTATCGCATCCGGAGCCGAGGCTGCCATCATACCGGAATTCAGCACGGAAGTGGACCAATTGGAAGAGTTCATCAAGAACGGTTTCCGGAAGTCTAAGAACAGCAGCATCGTGCTCGTTGCCGAAAGTGAACTGACCGGTGGTGCAATGCACTATGCGGAACGTGTGAAAAACGAATATCCCCAATACGACGTACGCGTCACAATCCTCGGACACTTGCAGCGTGGCGGCAGTCCTACGGCACACGACCGTATCCTTGCCAGCCGATTGGGTGCTGCCGCAATCGACGCCATCATGGAAGGACAACGTAATGTGATGATAGGCATAGAACACGATGAAGTGGTTTATGTACCTTTCACGAAAGCCATCAAAAACGACAAGCCGATCAAGAAAGACCTGGTTAATGTACTGAGGGAACTTTCCATTTAATAAAGTCCCGATAGGATAAACCCAAGAGGGCCGAAGTGATTTTAACATTTTCTTTCAGGCACGGAGTGCACAGATTTCATGGTTCTTGCAAACCGGAACCGTGAAATCCATGCACTCCGTGCCTGAAAAATTATCATAATGCAAGAGGTTCTTTAAATTTTCCTCAACAAGTGTTCTATCCGTTTTTTGGATTTATAACCACTTCTCCACAATCTTCTCCGTCCTGTTCCACAACTCCTGCATCTGCACATGGCGGGTATACTTCCCGGAAAGATGCTTGGGACGGCAACTCGCATTTAAAGTTCCCGTACGTTTTCCGGCATCCTCATCCAGCAGCAGATGAACGGCTGTTGCAGCTCCTTGCCGGGGAGTACGGATAAAAGGCCGGAATAAGATATCTGTCAGCGGGTCGAACCACATGTGCATCGTTATTATATCGGTAGATACGATACCCGGATCGGCCGCATTCACCACAATCCCTTTTTCCTTGACCCGATTCGCCAGATTAACGGTAAACAAGGTCAGAGCCAGTTTCGTATTGCTATAAACAGGAATGCGCCAGAAACCTCCTCTCTTTCCAAGATGGAAGAAATCCGGAAAGTCGAGACGCCCTATGGCATAAGTACAAGACACCATATTGACAATACGGCTCCCCTTTTCCATCAGAGGAATAAGTTTGCGTGTCAACAAATAAGGAGCAACATAATTAACACTCACCGTACGTTCCAAACCATCCTCAGTGATGTGACGCCCTGTTTCCATTGTTCCGGCATTATTCATCAGCAGACTGACGGTATCCCCCCTTTTCAACATTCTTTCGGCAAAAGCCGCCACAGATGCAAGCGAAGCTAAGTCAATGCCCAATACCTCAATATATGGGTTACCGGTGTCATGCACCAGCATATCCTTTACCCTTTCCGCTTTTTCCGGACGGTAACAGGCCATGATTATTTTATATCCGGCTGTAGCCACAGCACGGGTTATTTCCGTTCCCATACCACCGTCTGCACCGGTTATGATAGCAAGTTTCATGTTTACCAAGTATAAATTGCCAATAATAAGAAAGATTCAATCACCCCTTCGCTTCTATTTTCTCTATCTCCTTTTTCAAGCAGGCAGGCAGTTCTTCCTGCAAATGCTGATGGCAAGCCATTTCTATGGAATACATCCGGGCTATGCAGTAATTACTATGCCTACAGCTGCAACGGGCATTCTCCTCCTTGCGCATACGGTTCACAAAGCCCGGTTCGTTGAGCAGGGCGCGTGCCATCTGTACAGCCTCAAAACCATTGTCCAGCACCTCATCTATCTTGGCACGCGACACCAGTCCGCCTACATATATCAACGGCATCTTCAGCTCTGCACGGAACTTCAGGGCGTCTTCCAGGAAATAGGCCTCTTTGAATGGCACAGACGGTATCATCCACCTGCCCGCCATGCGTACTCCATACTTCAGCCACCAGCATGTCATATAATGTGTCATGCTGCGAATCGGCATTTCCCCACGCATCACATACATAGGCGCTTTACTTACAAAACCGCCGCTCAATACCAATCCATGTGCACCCGAGCATTCAAGACGCTTGGCCACTTGCATCGTCTCATCTATCTCCATGCCTCCCCGGAAACCGTCACGCATGTTCATCTTCACAAGCACTGCCATATCGCTGCCGGCAGCCTTCATCACTTCATCCATCACCATATCCATAAAGCGCATGCGGTTTTCCAGAGAACCGCCAAATTCATCTTTGCGATGATTGGTCGAAGGCGAAAGGAACTGGCTGATAAGGTAGCCATGTCCGGCATGAATTTCCACTGCATCAAATCCCGCCTCACGGGCCAGATTCACCGCCTTTCCGTAAGCACGTGCCATCTCCGGCAGTTCACCGGCACGCAAACCACGCACAAAAGTAGGTGAATACAGGTTGAAGCCGCTGCTGGCACCGACCGGGGTACACCCGCAAATACTCTTATGGGACATGTTTCCGCAATGCCCCAACTGGATTCCGGCAGCAGCACCTTCCGCATGTATCGCATCGGTCAGCTTGCGAAGCCCCGGAATTATTTCAGGGCGCATCCACAACTGGCGGTCAAAAGAAAGCCCGCTCTGAGTAACAGCCGCATAAGCCACAGTAGTCATACTGATGCCTCCTGCCGCAACCGAACGGTGATAATCGAGCAACATGTCCGAAGGGGCATTTCCGGGACACATACTTTCAAAAGCAGCCGAACGGATGGTACGGTTGCGCAATGTCAGCGGTCCGAAAGTAACCGGAGTGAATAATTTTGATTCCATGTGATAGTTTCCTGATTTATGATTTATGGTTTGTCCTTTCAATAGATATAAGGTATGATACGCTTGCGTTTTCCTACCGCCTCATCACCGAATTCTTTCCGGTAACGGCCGTAAATGGCATTGGCACGGGGAACGAGATTGGCAAAAGTCCACCACACAAACACCCATGCGGCAGGCGAAGCAGTAAGTATGGCAAAACCGGTCCATTCTACCAATTCACCGAAATAGTTGGCAGAAGTGACATAGCGATAAAGACCTTTCTCAGGAAGGTAATGATTCGTGTCGCCCGGCTTACGCAAATGGCGAATCACATGGTCGGCATGAAGATTGATAAGCATACCGGCAAAAAATAACAGAAGCCCCGACCACGCATGAGTCTTCAGCAAATAAGTCCAACCACCGGAATACATCCCTTCGGAAGCAAAGTAAAACAGACCGCCAGCCTGCATCATTCCGTTCAGTACATTAAATACAATGCCCATCATCATAATAGTTACCGGCATCCGGCTTTTTCCTTTCAGCAGAAAAGGAAAAATAAACGACCTTTGGAAGTAGTGTAGCTGGAACAGCAGAAAGAAAAGATATACCGGCACGGCAAAGCCTGCCCCGCTCCTGCCCCACAACCAAAACATAACGATAAAGACCGGCGCTTCCATCAATACCCACGCCGCCTTGTTACTAATGGAATATCCCCACGATGCGGTACGGAACATCCCATATCCGGCTTTGACGAAATAAAGAGCGATGAACACAAAAAGCGCAATGACGCACATCACTCCCAAAAACAGATGAAACCCTTCTTCGCTCATGTTCTTTTGTTTAAGTGTGACAAATATAGGGAAAACCTGTAACAATCAAATCGTTTTCCCGCAGCAATTATCAAAAACATACAGGATAACGCAAAGAGCGTGGATATTTATCCGTTCCGCCACGGGAAAATGAATAAGGTATCGCCGTCCGGCTTTCCAACCGCAACAACGATACCTTATACGACCCGGCAATCCGAGGTCTGTGCTTTGAAACGGATCTACCGCTTCTTAATAGGAATGTATGCTACTTCTTCCAATACATTCTTATATGCCGGACGAATAATGCGCTTACCTTCGAAGTTCAACTCTTCATTACGATGTGCACACCAGCCCACGATACGCGCCATGGCAAACAGCGGAGTAAATATTTCCTGCGGCAACCCGATCATTTCATATACGAAACCGGAGTAAAAATCCACATTGCTCGAAACCGTCTTGCCGTTGTTCTTCACACGGCCGAAAACTTCGATGGCTCGCTCTTCCAGCAATTCAAGGAAAGCAAACTCTCGCTCTTTCCCTTTCTCGCGGGCAAGGTCGCGGGCAAGTTCCTTTAAAAGTATGGCACGAGGGTCTGAAATGGTGTAGACGGCATGTCCGATACCGTATATCAATCCCGTCTTGTTATATACCTCCTTGTTCAGCATACGGGTGAAATAAGTGTCAATCTCGTCTACATTCGTCCAATCCCGGATATTCTCCTGCAAATGGTGGAACATGTCGGTAACCTGGATATTGGCGCCACCGTGAAGCGGGCCTTTCAGGGAACCGATGCCCGCAGCGATGGCAGAATAGGTATCAGTTCCGGTAGAGGACGTTACGCGTACGGTGAACGTAGAGTTGTTACCGCCGCCGTGCTCCGCCTGCAACACCAGCAACAGGTCAAGGGTACGGGCATCCAGTTCCGTATAATCCTTTTTCAGCATATACAGGAAATTCTCCGCGAGAGAAAGATTCTCCTGCGGATGCCGGATATGCAACGAACGGCCGTGAGTGGCATGGCGAAGCATATTGAAAGCATAGGCTATGATGGTGGGGAACTTCGAAATAAGGTCTATGCTCTGGCGCATCAGATTATCGCGCGACGTATCATCGGCATTCGGGTCAAAGCGATACATCTCGAGCACGCTTCGCGCCAGGATATTCATTATATTATTCCCTTCAAGCTCGATGATGTTCATCTTCGTTTTCTGTTCCAACGGCATATTATCGTTAATCAGCTCACGGAAAGAAGCCAGTTCTTCCCTGTCGGGCAAACGGCCTGAAAGCAGCAGATACGCCACTTCTTCAAAGCCGAAACGTTTCTCTTTGAGAATGGCATGTGCCAAATCCTCAAGGTCGTAGCCACGGTAGAACAATTTGCCCGGAATAGGCTTCAGACCTCCGCCCGGAATGCGCTCGTACCCCACTACGTTGCCAATCTTGGTGAGCCCAACCAGCACACCTGTACCGTCTTCATTACGCAATCCGCGCTTCACATCAAACTTCTTGAACAGTTCGTTCTCAATCCGGGTCGCTTCTTTCAGGTCTTCGGAAAGTTTGTAAATCAAATATTCTTTCTTCATAATATTTTTATTTTTTCTGGTTTATGGGGGAATTATTTGCGGAAGCTTCTATCCTGTTCACGATTTCCCGTGTAAAAGCCGATGTAGACAACGGGACACCACCCTGCATGAAGCGGGCCAAATCGACTGTAGCACGACCTTCTGTGAAACTCTTCTCCAGTGCTTCCTCTATCAGCAAGGCGGCCTCTTTCCAACCCAGGTGTTCGAGCATCATCACCGCCGAAAGAATCATGGAACACGGATTCACAATGTCTTTTCCGGCAATATTGGGAGCCGTGCCATGAGTGGCCTCAAAAATGGCATGTCCCGTCCTGTAATTAATGTTGGCTCCCGGAGCGATACCGATGCCGCCCACCATAGCAGCCAACTGGTCGGAAATATAATCACCGTTCAAATTCAGAGTGGCAATGACCGAATATTCTTCGGGAACAAGCAAGGTATTCTGCAAAAAGGCATCGGCAATGCAATCCTTGATAACAAGACGTCCCTCCGCTATGTCTTTTCCAAACTCACGCTCCGCCAGCTCATAGCCCCATTTCTTGAAGCCGCCTTCGGTAAACTTCATGATATTGCCTTTGTGTACCAGTGTTACAGAGGGCAGACCGTTTTCGAGCGCATAACGGCAAGCCGCACGCACCAGCCGCTCCGTTCCCTCTTTAGACACAGGTTTCACGCCAAAAGATGAAGTTTCGGGAAAACGCACCTTGGTCACGCCCATCTCATCATGCAGGAAGCGATAGAACTTTTCGGCTTCCGGTGTTCCGGCTTCCCATTCGATACCGGCGTAGATATCTTCCGTATTCTCACGGAATACGCACATGTTTACCTTCTGCGGTTCTTTCACCGGCGAAACTACGCCTTTATACCAACGCACGGGACGCAGGCACACATACAAATCGAGTGTCTGGCGCAACGCCACGTTCAGCGAACGGATACCGCCGCCGACCGGTGTAGTCAACGGCCCCTTAATACCTATTTTATAAGTGCGGAATGCTTCCATCGTTTCTTCCGGCAACCAGGAACCCGTTTCATTAAATGCCCGCTCACCTGCCAGCACTTCTTTCCATCCGATACTCCGGCTGTCTCCATAGGCTTTCTTCAAGGCTGCATCCACCACAGCCTGCATGGACGGAGTGACCTCTGCCCCTACTCCGTCACCTGTAATAAAAGGTACAGTAATCTTTTCCATATTCTATCGTGCATTTAATGCAGAGCCGGCACGGAACCAGCCTATCTGCTGTTCATTATACGTATGTTGTACTTCGAAGCTTTCCTTGCTGCCGTCCTCGTGATGAAGCACTACTTTCAGGTTACGTCCCGGAGCAAAGTCTTTCAAGCCGACAACGGAAAGCAAGTCATGCTCCCGAATTTTATCATAATCCGCCTTATCGGTAAAGGTCAGCGCCAGCATGCCCTGTTTCTTCAAATTCGTCTCGTGGATACGTGCAAAGCTCTTTGCCAGTATGACACGTACATTCAGGAAACGCGGTTCCATAGCGGCATGTTCACGGCTGGAACCCTCGCCATAGTTTTCTTCGGCAACGACAATGGAAGGAATCCCTTCGGACTTATACAGTTTGGCTGTACCGGACACCGTTCCGTACGTATTTGTAGAACGGTTCCACACTTTATTCGTTTCTCCGTTAAAGGCATTGACAGCCCCCATCAGCATATTGTCCGAAATATTCTCCAAATGCCCGCGGAAACGAAGCCACGGACCTGCCATCGAGATATGATCGGTGGTACACTTACCCTGCGTTTTAATCAGCAGAGGCATATTCAGCAAATCCTCTCCGTCCCAAGCCGGGAAAGGAGCAAGCAGTTGCAGGCGTTGCGACTGGGGAGCCACCGCAATATCCGTCTTTGCATGGGAAGGTGCGACATACCCCTCGCTCCCTGCCGTAAATCCTTCCGGCGGCAGCTCTTCGCCTATCGGTTCGGAGAGTTTAACCTGTTCGCCATCGGCATTGAGCAATGTATCTTTCAGCGGATTGAAACACAAATCTCCGGCAATGGTCAATGCCATTGTCAGTTCGGGAGAGGCTACAAAGGCATACGTATTCGGATTTCCATCCGCACGCTTGGCAAAGTTCCGGTTGAAAGAAGTCACAATAGAATTCTTACGAGTAGAATCATCGGTCACACGCTTCCATTGTCCGATACAAGGGCCGCAGGCATTTGCCATAATTGTAGCGCCTATTTTTTCAAAAGCGTCAATCATACCGTCACGCTCTGCGGTTGCACGTATGCGTTCCGAACCCGGATTGACAATCAGCGGAGCAGCCGCATGCAACCGCTTCTCTGTTACCTGATGCGCCAAAGACACCGCACGGCTCAAATCCTGGTAGGATGAATTGGTACAGGAACCGATAAGCCCTACCTCCATCTTACGGGGATAGCCGTTCTTCAAAACCTTCTCGGCAAACTCCGAAACAGGCGTGGCGGCATCCGGAGTAAACGGTCCGTTGATATAAGGCTCCAATGTGGAAAGGTCTATGTCGATAATACGGTCATAGTATTTCTCCGGATTGGCAACTACTTCATCATCGGCACGAAGCCCTTCGGCAACGGCAGTAGCCATATCTGCCACTTCCGCACGTCCGGTAGCTTTCAGATAGGCAGCCATACGCTCATCATAAGGGAAAAGAGAAGTCGTAGCTCCCACTTCCGCACCCATGTTGCAAATCGTAGCCTTTCCGGTAGCTGAAAGTGAAGCAGTACCCGAACCGAAATATTCGATAATGGCATTTGTTCCGCCTTTTACAGTCAAAATTCCTGCCAGTTTCAAGATAACGTCTTTAGGAGCAGCCCATCCGTTTAATTTTCCAGTGAGGCGCACGCCAATCAAGCGGGGCATCTTCAACTCCCATTCCATACCTGTCATCACATCCACCGCATCAGCACCGCCGACACCGATAGCCACCATTCCCAAACCGCCGGCATTCGGGGTATGAGAATCGGTACCTACCATCATGCCGCCGGGAAAAGCATAGTTTTCCAACACCACCTGATGGATGATACCTGCCCCGGGTTGCCAGAAACCGATACCGTAACGGGAAGAAACATCCCGAAGAAAATTATACACCTCCTCATTCGTTTTGGTTGCAGTGGCAATATCTTCTTTCGCTCCTTTATAAGCCTGAATCAGATGGTCGCAATGTACGGTCGAAGGAACAGCCACCTCATCACGTCCTGCATTCATAAACTGTAATAATGCCATCTGTGCAGTTGCATCCTGCATAGCCACACGGTCGGGCCGAAAGTTCACATAGTCTTCGCCGCGTTTATAGTCTTTCACATTCTTCTCATCGTACAAATGAGCATACAAGATTTTTTCCGCTAAAGTCAACGGACGTTGCAATATCGTCCGAATGCGTTCTATTTTCCCCTCATAAAGTGTATAAAACGCTTTAAGCATTGCTAAATCATATACCATAACCACTCTTTTTAAAAAATTCAATATTGTAAATATTACAAATTAATACAATAAACAAATCATAATAAGGAAAAGTTTAACAAAATAAAGCATTTCTTCCCCTAAAGGCTGAGATTTATTACCTTTGCAGGTATGAAAGAACAAGATACAAACAGTCCTATTATACACCTCCAGCGGCAACAGCTTCTGTTGCGTATGGAATATGAATACGAAAAAGAAGAATTCAAGCGACAAACAGAGAACATGGGCGTCGCCCGAAAAGTCAAGCGGGGAGTTTGCTGGTATCCTGCCTCACCAGGTCGAAGTTACTATAACTCGTTGAATCAATTAGTAATAGAAATTACACATACCGAGAACCTCGATATAGAACATAACTTTGAGTTCGGACGCCCCGTCTGTTTCTTCCGTCAATCTGCCGACGGTAAAATCACTTACTTCAATTTTACAGCCACCGTCAGTTATGCTGACGAAGCACGCATGGTAGTGATTATGCCCGGTGCCGGAGCTATTATGGATATACAATCCGCAGATAATCTCGGAGTCCAGCTTTATTTCGACGAAACTTCTTACCGCACGATGTTCGAGGCACTGGAAGATGTCCTGCGTGCAAAAGGCAACCGGCTTGCCGAATTGCGGGATATCCTGTTGGGTACGGTCAAAACCGGTTTCCGTGAGCTTTATCCGGTACGCTTCCCCTGGTTGAACTCCACTCAGGAGAGCGCCGTCAATAAAGTGCTATGCGCCCGCGATGTAGCCATTGTACACGGGCCTCCTGGAACAGGCAAAACCACCACGCTTGTAGAAGCCATCTACGAAACCCTGCACCGCGAACCCCAAGTATTGGTATGCGCCCAAAGCAATATGGCTGTCGACTGGATTTCCGAAAAGCTGGAGGACAGAGGCGTGAATGTGCTACGAATCGGCAACCCCACACGCGTCAACGACAAAATGCTCTCTTTCACTTATGAACGCCGTTTCGAAAATCATCCGCTTTATCCCGAATTATGGAGTATCCGTAAAGAGCTGAGGCTACTGGGCGGTAAATCCCACCGCGGCAGTTACGATGAACGCGAAGGGATACGCAACCGTATGAGCCGCCTGCGTGACCGTGCCACCACATTGGAAATACAAATCAACAGTGAGTTGTTCGACAGCGCCCACGTCATAGCCTCTACACTTGTAAGCAGCAATCACCGCCTTTTAAACGGACGCCGTTTCGGCACACTGTTTATCGACGAAGCCGCCCAAGCCCTGGAAGCCGCCTGCTGGATAGCCATCCGTAAAGCAGACCGTATAGTATTGGCAGGAGACCATTGCCAGCTTCCGCCTACCATCAAATGTTACGAAGCCGCACGTGGCGGGCTGGAACGGACTTTAATGGAAAAAGTCGTAGCCGGCAAGCCATCTGCCGTATCTTTATTGAAAGTACAATATCGCATGCACGAAGACATCATGCGCTTCTCATCGGATTGGTTCTATGGCGGAGAGCTGGAAGCTGCTCCCGAAATACGTCACCGGGGAATATTGGATTGGGATACTCCCGTTACATGGCTCGACACATCCGAAATGGATTTCAAGGAAGAATTTGTCGGAGAAACCTTCGGACGTATCAACAAAGAGGAAGCAGGCTTATTGCTGAAAGAGCTGGAAGCGTACATCCAACGGATAGGCGGAAACCGGATTCTCGAAGAACGTATCGACTTCGGACTCATCTCACCTTACAAGGCACAAGTGCAATACTTGCGGGGAAAAATAAAAGGCAGCGCTTCGCTACGTCCCTACCGCAGTCTGATAACAGTCAATACCGTCGACGGATTTCAGGGACAGGAACGTGATGTAATCTTTATCAGTCTGGTACGTGCCAATGAAGAAGGGCAAATCGGCTTTCTGAACGATTTACGCAGAATGAATGTGGCGATAACAAGGGCACGCATGAAATTGGTTATCCTGGGAGAAGCGGCTACGCTAAGCCACCATGCTTTCTACAAGAAACTGCTTGAATATGTAAGGACAATTAATGATAAGTAATGGAAAAGAGGGTATGTCAAAACTAAAATTCGCTTGCCATTTGTTTCTTTTCAGATACGGAATCATCAAGCGTATTTTGACACACCCCCTTTTGTCATTCTCCGATTTACACCGGGAATCAGTTGTTTTCCGGACGGAGTTTGCGAACCGTTACGGCTGTCTGCCACATTTCGCTTTCACGCAATGCTTTCAGCTCTTCGTTCAGTTTCTCGCGATAGTCGGGTTTGGAATTGCTGTCGATGGAAATCTGGGCTTCGTTACCGGACTTCACACTCTGATACAGTTTCTGTACAACCGGCTTAATGGCATCATGGAACGGGCCCATCCAGTCGAGTGCCCCGCGTTGGGCAGTAGTGGAACAGTTGGCATACATCCAGTCCATACCGTTCTTTGCAAACAACGGCATCAATGACTGGGTCAGCTCTTCAACCGTTTCATTGAACGCTTCCGACGGAGTATGGCCGTTTTCACGCAACACCTCGTACTGAGCCAACAGCAATCCCTGGATAGCACCCATCAAAGAACCGCGTTCACCGGTCAGGTCGGAAGTTGCTTCACGGATGAAAGTAGTTTCAAACAGATAACCGGAACCGATGCCGATACCCAACGCAAGCGTTCTGTCCAAAGCCTTGCCCGTAGCATCCTGATAGATAGCGTAAGAAGAGTTCAAGCCACGGCCTTCGAGGAACATTGTACGCAGTGACGTACCCGAACCTTTGGGGGCAACCATAATAACATCAATATCCGTGGGAGGAACCACACCCGTACGGTCGCTCCAGGTAATAGCGAAACCGTGAGAGAAGTAAAGAGCCTTTCCGGGAGTCAAGAACGGCTTGATAGTAGGCCATACGGACATTACAGCCGCATCCGACAACAGACACATAACGATAGTACCTTTCTGGCAAGCATCCTCGATGCTGAACAACGTCTCGCCCGGAACCCATCCGTCTGCAACCGCTTTCTCATAAGTCTTACCCTGACGCTGGCCTACGATAACGTTGAAGCCATTGTCGCGCAGGTTGCAAGCCTGGCCGGGACCCTGTACACCGTAACCGATAACTGCGATTGTCTCATCCTTTAAAATCTCACGTGCTTTTTCCAAAGGAAACTCTTCGCGGGTCATTACATTTTCAATAACACCGCCAAAATTCAATTGTGCCATTTTTTAGTTTTAATTTTTATTTGTGGCTTATGCCAACCGATTGATTAATAAATTATTTCTCTACAAATATCACTTTAGAACGGCAAACCGCTTCGCCGCCATTCTTTCTTACTTCTATATCATACGTGCCGTTTCCTACATAGTCTTTATAAAAGGTAAGCTCGTCACCGTAATAACTCTCCGCCACATATGCCATTTCGAAACGGCGGATGCGGCTCTCCTTATACAACTCTATCGGAAACAAATCAAGAATATGCTCGATATAGCGAATGCTGTTCACATGTCCGTTAATATCAATATCGCTATATTTGGCATTCAGGGAAGAAGCCGGTTCCGTAGAAGTCACTTTTATACGCGATGGCTTCTCGATGGGGCAAGGCTCGTCGCACACATAATCCACGATACTGCCGCCATGCAAAGCCAGCAGGTCGGCGGGTTTACGGGTATTGAGGCTAATCATCGCCCATACGGAACGGGCATACCCTATCTTCTTTCCGTCTTTGTCGATAATGGCAAAGTTACGGTCGGTGAAGAGACGGTACACGTTTTCCACCCACGTCCGGATAGAAAAATCCTCGTATTGATACGGCATTTCATCCAACTCGACAGCCAGGCGGGAAAGCACCCACGTATAATTGTCCTCATTCAAAGTAGCAATACCGAAACCGCGTTCCGTGGCATGAAACCCTGCACAGTTCAGCAGATGGTTGCCAAGCACACCCATTGTCAGGCGGCCGGTAAAGTCCACATGGAACGGTTCGGCTACAAACTTATAAGTTCCTATCTTATTATTCTCACTCATAGTCCTTCTTGTTCTTTACTCCGGCGGTATTTTGCTTCACGGTCCGCCAGATATTCGTTTACGCGTTCAAAACAGCTTGTCGTGATGGCCACGCGGCCGGAACGTACAAATTGGAGTACGCACTCCAAAGCACTCAGCTCTTCATAGAGGTTGGTTATCTCCTCGCTCATGCCGTTCTTTTCTACAATGGAGAACACGGAGTTCACCTCCACGATGCGCGCGTTGTATTTACGGATGATTTTGGACACTTCCGGTTTCTCTTCCAGTATGGGGGTCGTTATCTTATACAGCGCAATCTCATGCTGGTAGATTTCATCGTCCGTAAAATAGTGTGCCTGCAGCACATCTATCTTTTTGGTGATTTGCTTCGTCACCTTCTCGATAGTATCCTTATCCGTCCAGGCTGTAATGGTATATTTATGTACCCCCTTGATAGAGGATGCCGAAACGTTCAAACTCTCGATATTGATTTGCCGGCGGGTAAATACAGCCGTTACCTGATTCAGCAAACCTGCAAAGTTTTCCGAATGAACGATGATTGTATATAATGTCTTGTCCACGTTGGTTTAATTATAATTCATAATTCTCTAACATTCCAGCAATATCTGGTTCACCGAACCGCCCGGCGGTGTCATCGGCATCACATTTCCTTCCTCCTCTACGCAAGCTTCCAGCAGGAACGGGCCGTCTGTTGCAATCATCTCACCGATGGCTTTCGCCAATTCCTCGCGGGTAAATACCCGACGTGCCGGAATTTCGTAGGCGGAAGCAATCTTCATATAGTCGGGATTCATCATCGGAGTGAACGAATAGCGGCGATTGAAGAACATGGCCTGCCATTGACGAACATTACCGAGGAAGTTATTGTTCAGCAAAATCATCTTGACGGGCGCTTTCTGTTCCATTACCGTACCCAGCTCCTGCAGGTTCATCTGCAAACCGCCGTCACCCATAAAGACGCAAACCGTGCGGTCGGGGCGACCGAAAGTAGCGCCGATAGCGGCAGGAAGACCGAATCCCATTGTGCCCAAGCCACCGGAAGTGACGATGCTGCGTTCCTTGCTATACTTAAAGTAACGGGCGGACATCATCTGGTTCTGACCTACATCCGTTACCAAAACAGCCTCATTGTCCGTAGCCTCGCTGACGGCACGCACCACTTCACCCATGCTCAACTTATCTCCTGCCGGATGCAGTTCGGGACGGATAACCTTCTCCTCTTCCATCTGCTCGTAGGGCAGGAAGCTATCCAGCCACTCTTTATGTCCGGCAGGTTTCAGCAATTCGGTTACTGCGGCAAGAGTCTCCTTACAGTTGCCCAATACGGCTACATCCGTCTTTACGTTCTTGTCTATCTCCGCCGGGTCGATGTCGAAATGGATTATTTTTGCCTGAGACGCATACGTAGCCAGCTTGCCCGTAACACGGTCGTCAAAGCGCATACCCACTGCAATCAGCACATCGCATTTATTGGTATTGATATTCGGTCCCAGATTGCCGTGCATACCCAGCATGCCTTTGTTCAGAGGATGAGCCGTAGGCAATGCCGAAAGCCCCAGCAGCGTACATCCCGCAGGCATATCCGCCTTTTCGATGAAAGCACGCAATTCGTTCTGCGCATTGCCGAGTTCCACGCCCTGCCCCACCAATACCAACGGACGCTCCGCCGCATTTATCAGTTCGGCGGCTTGTTGTATGGCTTCCGGTTCCATTTCGGGCACAGGCAGATAGCTGCGTACATAATCCACTTCGACAGGCGTGTATTCCGTCTTATCCACCTGAGCATTCTTGGCAAAATCCAGCACCACCGGACCGGGACGTCCGCTCCGTGCGATATAGAAAGCGCGTGCCACCGCCCATGCCACATCTTCCGCACGGCGAATCTGGTAACTCCACTTCGTGATAGGCTGCGTAATGCCTACCAAATCCACTTCCTGAAAGGCATCCGTTCCGAGAAATCCCGTAGCCACCTGTCCGGCAATGACAACAACCGGTGTGCTGTCTATCATGGCATCTGCAATACCTGTAATGGTATTCGTAGCGCCCGGACCGCTGGTAACCAGACATACGCCGACCTCGCCCGACACACGTGCAAAGCCTTGTGCGGCATGAGTAGCCCCCTGTTCGTGGCGAACCAGGATGTGATTCAAATTCTTCCGGTGATCGTACAAGGCATCGAATACCGGCATGATGCTGCCACCCGGATAACCGAAAATGGTCTTTACTCCCTGATGCTCCAGAGAGCGCATCAATGCTTCTGCGCCTGTTATTAAGTTTTCCATATCTATTTATTATTGTTTTTCGGGTACGGAATTCCCAATTATTCTATCAGTCTCACAGCCCCTTTATCAGCCGAGCTTACCATACTTGCATACGCTTTCAATGCTTTCGACACCTGGCGGTCGCGGGTTACCGGCGTCATGGGACGGGCAGCCAGTTCCTCATCCGTCAGTTTCACATTGATAGAGCGGTTCGGTATATCTATTTCGATGATGTCACCGTCCTGAATCTTACCGATATTGCCTCCGGCAGCAGCTTCGGGAGAGATATGTCCGATGCTCAGTCCGGAAGTGCCGCCACTGAAGCGTCCGTCGGTAATCAGCGCACACTCCTTGCCCAAATGGCGGGATTTGATGTACGAAGTGGGATAAAGCATTTCCTGCATGCCCGGACCGCCTTTCGGACCCTCGTGGGTAATGACAACGACATCGCCGCTGACAACCTTTCCACCCAGAATACCGTCGCACGCTGCTTCCTGCGAATCGAATACTTTGGCAGGACCGGTAAACTTCCAGATGCTTTCATCCACTCCCGCCGTTTTTACCACGCAGCCGTCCTGCGCTATATTTCCTTTCAGTACAGCCAGTCCGCCGTCCTTGCTGTAAGCATGCTGCAGGTCGCGGATACAACCTTCGGCACGGTCGGTGTCCAATTCCTTATAATAAGTATCCTGCAAACCGAGTGCCAGATTAAACTTTCCGGCAGCGGCACTGGAATATTTCCTGACCGCCTCCTCACAGACGTTCGGGCCGGTGATGCAATACCTGTCTATCTCCTCGGCCAGCGTCATTCCGTCTACGCGGCGTACGGCCGTGTCCACCAATCCGCCTTTGGCAAGTTCGCCCATAATGGCAACGATGCCGCCGGCACGGTTTACATCCTGTACATGATATTTTTGGGTATTGGGAGCAACTTTACACAGGCAGGGCGTTTTGCGCGACAGCATATCTATGTCGTCCATCGTGAAGTCCGCTCCGGCTTCATGGGCCACCGCCAGCAGGTGAAGCACCGTATTGGTAGAACCGCCCATTGCAATATCCAGCGTCATCGCATTCAGGAACGCCTCGCGGGTGGCAATGCTGCGGGGGAGCACACTTTCGTCTCCTTCCTCATAATACTTATAAGCGTTTTCAACAATCAGCCTGGCAGCGTCCTTAAACAGTTGCTTGCGGTTTGCGTGGGTAGCCACAATCGTACCGTTACCCGGAAGAGCCAGTCCGATAGCTTCGTTCAGGCAGTTCATGGAATTGGCGGTAAACATACCCGAACAGCATCCGCAGGTGGGACAGGCATGCTGTTCAATCTTGGCAACATCCGCATCGCTCACGCTGTTGTCGGCCGACTTAATCATTGCATCAATCAAGTCAAGATGCTGTCCGTTCCACTCCCCGGCTTCCATAGGACCGCCGGAAACGAACACCGTAGGGATGTTCAGCCTCATCGCAGCCATAAGCATACCCGGAGTAATCTTGTCGCAGTTGCTGATGCACACCATAGCATCCGCCTTATGCGCATTCACCATATACTCCACGCTGTCGGCTATGATGTCGCGCGAGGGCAACGAGTACAGCATACCGTCATGCCCCATCGCAATGCCGTCGTCAATGGCAATCGTATTGAACTCGGCGGCAAAGCAGCCTTGCTTTTCTACCTCTTCCTTTACAAACTGACCTATCTCGTGCAGATGCACATGTCCCGGCACAAACTGGGTAAAAGAGTTGACTATCGCGATTATGGGCTTTCCCATCTGTTCTTTCTTCATGCCGTTGGCCGTCCACAACGCGCGGGCACCTGCCATACGGCGGCCTTGTGTGCTGAACGAACTGCGTAACTGATGTTTCATCTTATCTGTTTCCTTTTATGAAAAAAGCCTTTCTCACCGTAATGAGAAAGGCTTACTATAAATATCTTTACCGTACAAATACATACACAACCTTTCTCACGCTCTTGATGCCACCACCACGACGCGAATAATATGCAGGACTGCCAGGTTTATGGATGTATGCAGGTTCATAACTAAATTATCTTTATTATTCTCTTATCCGTTATTTATGCTGCAAAGGTAAGTGCTTTTTTATAATCTCCAAACAAATTGAAGAAAAAAAAGATATAAACATGAATAATCGTAAGGAAACCATGCTTTAAAATCTTATTTTATCACTTGACGGTTATCCATAAAACGATTCGGATACTTTGCAGAAGTAATGCCAAACACTTACAAAGCACTTAATAATCTGAAAATTACCGGGACGCTTCCTCTCCCGAAGCAAAATATTCGTATCTTTGCGCATTGTCAAAACAGACAATGCAGTATTTACTAATAAGAAATAACAAATTAATGGAAACAGTAGAAAACAAGTACATCACCTTAGCATATAAGTTGTACACAATCGAAAACGGAGAAAAAGAGTTCACAGAAGAAGCTCCCGCAGAGCACCCGTTCCAATTCATATCGGGACTGGGCCTCACATTGGAATCTTTCGAGAACCAGGTGAAAGACCTGAACAAAGGCGATAAATTCGACTTTACAATTAAAGCCGAAGAGGCTTACGGCGAGTATGACGAGGAGCATGTCATCGACCTCCCCAAAAACATCTTCGAGATAGAAGGCAAGTTCGACAGCGAACGCGTAGTAGAAGGCGCCGTAATCCCCTTGATGACCTCGGAAGGCCAACGTATCAACGGAAGCGTAGTCGAAGTAAAGGACGATGTAGTAGTAATGGACATGAATCACCCCCTGGCAGGCTGCGACCTGAACTTCGTAGGTGAAATCACCGAAAACCGTCCTGCCACCAACGACGAACTGTCGGAAATGGCACGCATGATGAGCGGTGGCGGATGCAGCGGCGGATGCGGTGGCGGATGCAACTGCGGAGACTGTAGCAGCGAATGCTGTAGTTAACGGTTAGTGATTAAGGGTTAGCGATTAGTGATTAAGAGGGGGTGATTTGGTTTATCAATGGCACATATTCATAATGCTGCGATTAATCGCTAACCATTAATCACTAATCACTAATCGCTAACCCCTAATCACTTACTTGTCATTATTTCCAGGACTACTTTGTCGGTTTCATTCATTCCTTTGGAACCTATCTTCGTGAGGTTTCGGATACTTTGGTCTACATCTTCATCAATAATTCCTTCGACGGAAGTGACGCAACGGTTTTCCATTGCCATGATGGCGGAGAGGACGGCGGTAGAGACGCCGGTAGTTACTTTCAAGGCGCAACTGGGTTTGGCGCCGTCGCAAATCATTCCGGTAAGGTTGGCAATCATGTTCTGAACGGCAAAGGATACTTGTTCGTAAGTACCGCCCATGAGCCAGGTAATGCCGCAACTGGAGCCGGTGGCGGCTACTACGCAACCGCACAGGGCAGACAGACGTCCCAGACTTTGCTTGATATAAATCACGGTCAGATGGCTGAGCATGAGGGCACGGATCAACTCTTCTTCCGATTTGCCGTTCTCCTCGGCATAGACCAGCACGGGCAATGTAGCGGAAATACCCTGGTTTCCACTGCCCGAATTACTCATTACCGGTATCATAGCACCTGCCATACGGGCATCGCACGCACCGGACGTATAAGAAAGGATATGGGAGAATACGCTGTCACCCAAAATCTTGTGTTCATAATTGCCACGTAACATTCTGCCCAGTCCATGACCGTAGTTCCCGTCGAAAGAACGTTCGGCGGCGGCTTTATTCAAACGGGCGGTTTCAAGGATAAAACGGATTTCGTCCAGCGGGGCATTCATGGCAAAGTCATATACCTTCCGCAAGGTCAGGCCTGCGACTTGTGCCTCCTCTTCTCCGCAACCCGCACTTTGCTTGTTTAAAAGGACATCGCCGTTACAGGCTATATATATAAAGGTGGTATGGCCGCCGGCTATAATGGCAGTAGCTTTATTCCCGCCGGATTTGCAGCACACCTCGATATAAAGCTTTTCCGTGATATTCTTTTTCAGCGATATATCGATGCGCTTTTCGCCGATAAAGCGTTTTCCCTCTTCTACGGCAGCAGGATTGCTGTCTTTCAGCACTTCCAACTGATACTCCGACTTGCCTATCAGCGCTCCCAGGGCTATAGCTATGGGCAGTCCAATCATACCTGTGCCGGGAATGCCCACTCCCATTGCGTTCTTCAGGATATTGGCACTCAACAAGACATCTATTTTCTCCGGCTTTGCACCCAAGGTTTCGGTTGCTTTCGCCACACATAAGGCAACAGCAATGGGTTCCGTACAGCCAATGGCAGGAACTACTTCGCGCTGTACCAAAGCAATTATTTGTTTTCTTTCGGCTTCAGTCATACCATATATATTTTTATTCAATCTTTATACAAATTTAGATATAAATCACGATTTATATGCCAGTGGGATATGAAAAAATCAAGA